>OKUC01000003.1_pt1 | contig 263370 bp, 214 predicted proteins | sample 1606761 | NCBI WGS metagenome assembly OKUC01 (sample SAMEA3882542, study PRJEB24775) | human gut metagenome | biome: human-associated habitat; feature: intestine environment; material: feces | place: Netherlands | collected 2009/2010 | reverse complement strand
TTACGAATTTGACAGGCAGCTTGAGCTTGAAAGAGCTGATGCTATCGAGGAAGGATTAGAACAAGGAATAAAGCAAGGCTTAGAACAGGGCTTAGAACAAGGCTTAGAACAAGGAATAGAATTGATTAACCAGCTAAATCAGATTTTATTGTCCGAAGGCAAATATGATGAATTGCAGAAAGCTTCAAAGGATAAGGAGTATCAAAAAAAGCTTCTTGCAGAGTATGGACTTCTCAATGAGAAGCAAGGTGAATAAATGAGACAAAAAGAACTTGAAAAATGGTTAAAGATAGTAATAATAGCGGTAGCACTTTGCGGATTAGTGGTCTGTGCGGTTGCCATACCATGGATAGGGCATGTGCTTATTGCGCCTGATCCGCAGATTTCTGATATGTATATACCATGGCTTGTTCTGTTTATCATCAGTGCAATTCCGTGCTATGTTATATTGTATCTGGGCTGGAGAGTAGCTGTAAATATCGGAAAAGACAGGTCGTTTTCCCTAGAGAATGCGAGACATATAAAGCTGGCATCGAAAATAATTCTGTTTGATGCGTTGTATTTTTTTGTTGTGAATGTCTGCATGTGGAGAATATATGTGAATCATCCGGGGGTGATATTGGCTCTTGTGTTCATAGTGTTTGCCTGTGTTGTGGTATCGGTCGTGGCGGCGGTTTTGTCACATCTTGTGGTAAAGGCCGCAGATCTGCAGGAGCAGAGTGATTTGACAATATAGCGTGTGCGCTACAGTTTTATTTGAGCGGGAGAGATACATGGAAGGCGAGATTATTTTTAACATAGACGTAATGCTTGCAAAGAGAAAGATGAGCGTTACGGAGCTGTCGCAGCGTGTGGGAATCACCATGGCAAATATATCAATTTTAAAAAACGGCAAGGCAAAGGCAATCAAGGTATCCACGCTTGCAAAGCTATGTGAAGCACTTGACTGTCAGCCGGGAGATTTGCTGGAATATAGAGATTGCTCTTGCGATAAAGGAAAAAATATAGTATCATAAATGATTGGTGTGCGCCACCTTGGGCGTACAAACAGCAACGTATTATGGGAGGCAATTGACAGATGAATAATTATGATGTGATAATCATTGGAGCAGGACCGGGAGGTATCTTCGGAGCATATGAGCTTATCGAGAAGAATCCTGACTGCAAAATAGCGGTTTTTGAGGCAGGACATGAGCTTGCTAAGAGAAAATGTCCTATCGACGGAAAGAAAATAAAGAGCTGTATTTCCTGCAAGAGCTGTTCTATTATGAGCGGTTTTGGCGGAGCAGGTGCTTTTTCAGACGGAAAATATAATATCACAAATGATTTTGGCGGTACCTTGTACGAGCATATCGGCAAGCAGCCGGCCATTGATCTGATGGAATATGTTGACGAGATTAATATGAAGTACGGCGGTGAGGGCACAAAACTTTATTCTACAGCCGGTACAAAGCTCAAAAAGGTCTGCATGCAGAACAAGCTCAAGCTTTTGGATGCATCGGTCAGACATCTCGGAACTGACATAAACTATGTTGTTCTGGAAAATATGTATGCACATCTGAAGGATAAGGTGGATTTTTATTTCGATACACCTGTTGAGTCGGTAGAGGTGCTGTATGATGAGAATACAGCAGGTGCTGATGCTTGCAGTTTACAAGAGGCTCACACAGACAATGTATCCGGATATGCAGTAAAAACTGCGGATAGCACATATGAGAGCAGATACTGTATCATCTCAGTTGGAAGAAGCGGAAGCAAGTGGATGGAGAAGGTCTGCAATGACCTTGATATCCCAACCAAGTCAAACCGTGTGGATATCGGTGTGCGTGTTGAGCTTCCGGCCCTGATTTTCTCACATCTGACAGATGAGCTGTATGAGAGCAAGATAGTATACAGAACACAGCTTTTTGAGGATAATGTGCGTACATTCTGCATGAATCCGCATGGCATCGTGGTAAATGAAAATACAAACGGCATCGTAACAGTAAACGGACACAGCTACGAGGGAGCAGACAAGCAGACTGAAAACACGAACTTTGCTCTTCTTGTTGCGAAGCATTTTTCAGAGCCATTCAAGGATAGCAACGGATATGGTGAGAGCATCGCGCGCCTTTCAAATATGCTTGGTGGCGGTGTAATTGTACAGCGTTTTGGAGATCTTGTGAGAGGGCGTCGAAGCAATGAGAAGCGTATTGAGGAAGGACTCGTTACTCCTACACTTTCAGCTACACCGGGAGACTTAAGCCTTGTGCTTCCAAAGAGAATCCTGGACGGAATCATTGAGATGATTTATGCGCTCGACAAGATAGCACCGGGAACTGCAAATGACGATACCTTGCTTTACGGCGTAGAGGTCAAGTTCTACAACATGGAGGTAGAGCTTAACGATAAGCTTGAGAGCAAATATAAGGGACTTTACATCATCGGAGACGGAAGCGGTGTGACACATTCACTTTCACATGCGTCGGCAAGCGGCGTGTATGTTGCGCGTGAGATTGAGGCAGAGAGATAGTCGCTGTTAAAGAGGTAATATATATAAGCAATGCTTGAGGATGTATAGATTTAAAATGATATGTTAGAACATAATATTTCTATAATTGGGAAATATTATCATTATGAACTATTGAAATGCTACATTAGTTAGATTAAACTAACCATGTAGCATTTTTCTTTATTTATAAATATATGCATATGCGGCAGGCTTTCACATATGTATTTTTATGATTAAAGGGTCAAAAGGTATCATCGATGCATGCTTGCATTCAATCCTACAATCATGACATAGAGAAACTGTATTGTAGGATAAAATTGAATCAGAAAAAACATAAGGAGGTTCATAATGAATTATTTAGAAATCGAAAAGGTAGTGGGCAGAGAAATACTTGATTCCAGAGGAAATCCTACAGTTGAGGCAGAGGTTTATCTGGTTGACGGAACTGTTGCAAGAGGCACGGCACCATCAGGAGCTTCAACAGGAGAGTTCGAGGCACTTGAGCTTCGTGACGGAGACAAGAGCAGATATCTGGGCAAGGGTGTTACCGGGGCAGTAGAAAATATAAATACTGTAATCAACGACATATTGACAGGTATGGACGCAAGTGATATCTATGCAATAGATGCGGCTATGATAGAGGCAGATGGCACAAAGGACAAGTCTAAGCTTGGAGCTAATGCCATTCTTGCTGTATCAATTGCGTGTGCGAGGGCGGCAGCTGTATCACTTGATATTCCTCTCTATAGATTTTTAGGTGGTATCTCGGGAAACAGACTTCCTGTACCTATGATGAACATTGTAAACGGTGGATGTCATGCACTCTCATCAGGACTTGACGTGCAGGAGTTTATGATTATGCCGGTAGGTGCGCCCTCCTTCAAGGAGTGTCTCAGATGGTGTGCGGAGGTATTTCATGCACTTGCAGCCATATTAAAGGAGCGCGGTCTTGCCACGTCAGTAGGTGACGAGGGTGGATTTGCACCGGCACTCAAATCTGACGAGGAGGCTATCGAGACAATTCTTGAAGCTGTAAAGAAGGCAGGCTATGAGCCGGGCAAGGATTTCAAGATTGCCATGGATGCCGCATCATCTGAGTGGAAGAGTGAAAAGGGCAAGGGCTTTTACAAGCTGCCAAAGGCCGGCACAGAGTACACCTCAGAGGAGCTTATAGAGCACTGGGCAAAGCTCTGTGACAAATATCCTATTATATCAATCGAGGATGGTCTTGATGAGGAGGACTGGGAAGGCTGGCAGAAGCTTACTGCGCGTCTGGGCGATAGGGTACAGCTTGTGGGAGATGACCTGTTCGTAACAAACACTGAGAGACTTGCAAAGGGAATAAGCCTTGGAGCAGGAAATGCAATCCTGATTAAATTAAACCAGATCGGTTCAGTATCAGAGACTCTTGAGGCTATCAAGATGGCACACAAGGCAGGCTATACAGCAATCAGCTCACACCGCTCAGGTGAGACGGCTGACACAACAATTGCAGACCTTGCGGTGGCACTCAACACATGCCAGATAAAGACAGGTGCACCTTCGCGTTCAGAGCGTGTTGCAAAGTATAACCAGCTTTTAAGAATTGAAGAGGAGCTGGGAAAGAGCGCGGTTTATCCGGGAATTAAAGCGTTTAATGTGCAGCAGTAGTTTAAATAAAACTGTATGGCTGCATTAAATGAATATCCATTTGAGTGTTTTTAGGAGAAAAATAATGTAAAATAGCAGCGCAGATATCACAATTGTGATATCTGCGCTGTTTGTAAAAAGGAAGGGAAAGTATATATTCAAAAAATAACTAATTTGCTACTTTAATTGTCTTAAACAGCTTTGAGAGTAGTACGCTCTTGCAAAAAACTGATAAGGCAGGAACAATTACAATAAGCAGGAATGTTCCGATAATTATTCTTTCGTGAAAAAGAATCATCACAAGTGCAGGAATCAGGCCAATTAAAAACAGCTGGAAGGTAGTTCTAAGATTCGAGAATGCCAGCCTGAATGAATTGCTGAAAATCTTTTTGGTACTGTTTCTGAAATACGCAATTACCGGAAAAAAGTACATGGAGCCTGCAAATAAGAGAATTAAAATCATAAATATCAGTCCCAAAATTACAGACATATCAGAGCCCGTAAAGAAATGAGATATGATAAACATATCAGACAATAAAACAAAGCCTGTCACAATTACAGCCAGCCAAACAATAGTTGCCTGCCTGAAGTTTTCACGAAAAGCTTTAAAAAATTCTTTTGTGATATATGAATCTCTGTTTTCTGCAATCTGCAGGGTAACCTGATAAAGTGCTGATGTTGAGGCACCGATTGTAATAATCGGTATGCAGCAGAGCAGCCAGAGAATATTTAGTGTAACCAAATCTGTAATCTTATTAAAGGTTTCTAAAAATTTACCATCCATAGAAAATAATTTCATTAAAAAATCCTCCTGTTATTTGGCATTTAGATAATCAATTACTTTGGCAGCCTGTTTGGGATGCTTACAGCTCACAGGAATACAGGCATAGACACCGGAGTAGTCTGTGTAGCCGTAAGACACCCATTGGGAACAGTTGCTGATATCACAGGCATTTGAAAATGCACCCTTTGAATTGTATTTTTCATATAGCTCTTTTCCACAAATGACTATGTCATTTTCGCCAACGGAAGAAAGCAATATGGATAGTTTAATTGTTGAGGAAGAAGAGGTGTCATATGTTGTGCCTGAGGTATCTATATGAACAGCATCATACTTTGTGTTACCGCCAAGTAGGGAGGTAAGATCGTCGGACAAAGCCGAACAGTCTTCTTTTGCAGTCTGGGTGCTGTCGATGATAGCAATTGAAAGTAAGTCATGTTTCTTCGTTGCAAGTAAGGGGGAAAGAAAATAACAAAAAAACACTATACAAAAAATGACTATTAAAGCATGGTAGCGATAATAATCCCATAGGTTTACAATACGTTGTTTAAAGGATAAATTTTTCATCGCAAGCACCTCCTTCGGTATGATGTTGTTGTGAGGTAATTATATAATCGGCTTTGACAAAAAGGAATGAATATAAGCGAATTGTGACTTGGAAAAATCCGACTTGTAGAATCCGGTGAAAAAAGTATGTTTTTTTCAAATGGAAACTCAATTTTGTACGTTTATTATAATAGCTTAAGCATGTAATATTTATGTGAAATATTATTAAATAAGAAAATCAGGCTGAATAGGCAGGAGGTAAAATAAAGATGGAAATGCAGATAAATGTAAATACAAAAATTATATATATGGATTCAGCTGTTCCGGTAATGAGGGCAATTGAGAATGTAAAGCGGGATATAAGAAAGGTGTGCTGTGATTCTGATGAAAAGGGCTGCGATATAGTCCTTATTATGGAAAATATGCAAGCAGAGCAGTTTGAGATAAAATGTGATAACAATATGCTCGTAATATACGCTTCTGATACGCTTGGATTTGTATATGGACTATATCATATAAGCAGGGATATACTTGGTGTGCTTCCATTCTGGTTCTGGAATGACCAGGTATTTATTAAGAAAAAGGGCTGTCGTATTTCCGGTGAATATGCATACACCTCAAAGCCATATGCCGTTAAGTACAGGGGCTGGTTTGTAAATGATGAGGTGCTTATACACAAGTGGTATGTTGACAGGAAAAAGGATATGCCGTGGGAAATGGTTTTTGAGGCATTGCTTAGATGCGGTGGAAATCTGGTTATACCCGGTACTGATAAGAACTCACATATATACAGGGACCTTGCAGCTGACATGGGGCTTCGTATCACACATCATCATGCTGAGCCACTGGGAGCACCTATGTTTGCCAGAAGATATCCTGAGCTGACACCATCATATGATGAATATCCGGAGAAGTTCCATGAGCTTTGGAAGGAGGGAATAGATGAGCAGAAGAAGCTTGATGTAATATGGAATCTAGGCTTCAGAGGACAGGGAGACTGTCCGTTCTGGGATAATGATCCAAGATACCAGACATCAGAGTCAAGGGGAGAATTGATGGGCAAGCTCATTGGACTTCAAAGAGACTATGTCCAAAATGAAATACCTGATGCGCAGTACTGCACAAATCTGTACGGAGAGACTATGGAGCTGTATCGTGACGGTTACCTGAAGCTGCCGGATGATGTGATAAAAATATGGGCAGACAATGGCTTTGGAAAGATGGTGACAAGGCGTCAGGGCAATCATAATCCAAGAATACCGGCTCTCCCAAAGGAAAATAATACCGGAAGACATGGAATTTATTATCATGTATCTTTTTATGATTTGCAGGCGGCAAACCATATAACAATGCTTCCGAATAAACCAAAGCTTGTACATAGCGAGCTTAAAAAAGTGCTTGAGCATCATGTGAAGGATTACTGGATTATCAATTGTTCAAATGTGAAGCCACATGTATATTATCTGGATTTTATAGCAAATATGTGGAGAGATGGGGATGTCGATATAGATAAGCATCTAAAGGGCTATATCGCTTCGTATTATGGAGAAGACCATATTACTGAAATCGCAGAATGCTTCAGACAGTATTGGCAGCATGCGCTTAAGTATGGCGAGCATGAGGATGACCATGCAGGAGAACAGTTTGCAAATCATGTAGCGAGAATGCTTATAAGTCAGTTTATGAAGGATAAATCACAAAGAGCAGAGGACCTTTTGTGGGCTTGTGATGACAAAACACTTGAAGGCCAGGTTGAGTGGTACAAGAAGCTCTGCGCTAAAGGAAAAGAGAGCTATGAGCAGCTGCTTTGCTGCTATGAAAAACTTGATGCAAGGCTCATAGATCATGAGAGAATTTTGTTTGAGGATTCGCTTTATCTGCAGGCTGAAATATACTATAACTGCTACAGTGGAGCTTTGCTTATGTGTGAGGCATTGTGCGAGGCATTTGCGGGAGAGTACAAGCTGGCATTTTATAAGGCAGGAAAAGCGAGAAAAGCATATCTTAGAGCAGACAGAGATATGCGCGACAGAGAGCACGGCAAATGGCATGACTTCTATGCAAATGAATGCCTGACAGATATAAAACAGACTGCCTGGGTAATTGAGGGACTCATGAGCTACATAAGAAACTTAGGAGACGGACCTCATTTCTATCTGTGGCAGAGAGAGTTCTTGTATAGTGAAGAGGATAGAAGAGTTGTGCTTGTGTGCAACATGGAAAATCACCTTAAGGACTTAGAACTATATGAGCTTATGGAGGAACGATATGGAGATATGTGATTTGACCCTTTAATCAATCATATTATACGTGCGTCACAAGTTTTTGTATATCTATGTGTTGAGAAAATCGTTATCTTTTAGTATCATATGATAAAGCGAGGTGGCGAATTGTGAAAGATAAACTGAAAGATAAAATGAAGAAAAAATTTACTGATTTAAGTATTTCTCATAAAATGCTTATGGTCTATATAACCTTTGCATCTGCTTTTTTGCTCATAGCACTTGGGCTGACGCAGATAAGCTTTAGGATTTATTCAAAGGAGCTCTATGACAAATCACTTCAGGAGCTGGATTATTTTTCACAAAATGTTAACCGTGGCTTAAAGGATGCAGAAAGAAATAATTACAGTATTTCCATGGATGCACTTGTGCAGCGTACACTGTCTGATTTGTCGGTGCTTGAATATCCATCACTTGATTACAATCAGAAAATAAGGGATTTAAGGAGAATCCTTCTTAATGAATATGATCCCGAGAGCTGTGTAAAATCCATAATATTTGTGGATTTGTATGGTAATACTGTAGAGGTTGGAACAGCCGCTTGGGATGTGTCTGGCGAGAGCTTTACTGCTATTAAAAAACAGATGGAGCAGGGAAAAGGGGCATATACCACATATGGGCCAACGGAGGAATGTCCGTATCTGCTTAGTGGAAGGGTTGTCAGAAACAGACTTGACATGAGCCTCTCGGATATGGGAAAGCTGATTTTTGTGTGTGATGTCGGCAACGTAATTTCTGAAAATAAGGAAAGTCTGTCATCAAACAAGGCTGCAATATATGTTTACAATAAGAATTGTGCGATATATGAGGATGAGAATATAAAAAAGCTTGATGATCTTCCAAAATATGTGGAGCACTCAGGCTACAAAATACTCAAGCAATCAGGCAGAAAATATTTTGTTTCGTATTTGTATTCCGCTAAAACAGATTGGACATATGTGAGCTTTTTTCCGTATTCGGATATATACGGACAGGTGCAGACAGTGCGTACACTTCTTATTTTAGGGTTTCTTGCCGTGTTTACAGCACTTGTTTTCTTCATGAAGAAGCTGTCGGTTGTTATTGTCAGTCCACTTGAGCATCTGACAGATTCCATGCAGATAGTGGAGAACGGTGATTTTCAGGGAGCAAGAGAAATGCTCACTAATACAGACAGACAGGATGAGATAGGTACTCTTAGCAGAGAGTTTAGGACTATGCTTGAGACCGTGGATACACTCATACATGAAAACTATGAGAAACAGCTGCTGCTTAAAGATACGAAGTACAAGATGCTCAGAGCACAGATAAATCCGCATTTTTTGTATAATACGCTAAATGTAATTCACTGGATGATAAGGGCTAAGAGAAATGAAGAGGCCGGCAGGATGATAGTGGAGCTTGGAGATATATTACATTATTCGTTTTCGCAGACTCCTTATGCCATAATTTCGGACGAAATTAAAATGGTGAAAAGCTATATCAAAATTCAGCAGTCCAGGTATCAGGACAGAATAAAGTTTGAGATATTTACAGAGGGTGCACTTGACAAATATATCATGCCGCGAATGATTTTACAGCCTCTTGTTGAAAATGCCATTAGCTATGGAGCAGAGGTGAGTCTGGACATATGCACCATAACTGTCAGTGTCAGGGAAAATGCTGATGCGATAGTGATGGAAGTAATAGATGACGGTGTCGGAATGAGCGAGGAAGAGCTTGAAGCTGTCAGAAGCTATACTTTCAAGCCTAAGGGACATGGAATAGGCCTGAAAAATATATCAGAGCGGCTTAAAATGGATGATGAGAACAGTATCTTTTACATAGACAGTGTGTCGGGAAAAGGAACTAATGTTACAATCAAACTACACAAGAGGGCAAAGGGGGATCAAGATGTATAAGCTTTTAATTGTAGATGATGAGCAGATAGAGAGAGAGGGAATGGCACATTTTATCCAATGGGATAAGTATGATATACAGCTGTGCGGCACAGCATGGAATGGAGCTGATGCACTTGGGAAGATTCAAAAGGATGTGCCGGATATAGTGCTTACAGATATAAAGATGCCTGTTATGAATGGTATTGAACTGATACAAAAGCTTTCTGAGACTTATAGAAATATAGTAGTTGTTGTATTGTCAGGTTATGGAGAGTATGAGTTTACAAGCCAGGCTATGGAATACGGAATCAGGCACTACATACTAAAGCCGTGTGACGAGGATAAAATTGTTGCAGTCATGAATGACGCAAAAAAAGAGGTAGATAAAAGAAGAGAGTATCACACTCTTAAAAGAGAGCTTCTGCCTCATGCAAAGGAGGAACTCTTCAGGCGCCTTTTGACAGGCAGCAGGCTGTCTGATGATGAGATAATGGCACTTAAGAAGGATTTTCCGGCAAATGGAGACAGCTATCGTCTGCTTGCAATGAAAAATGAGGTGTCCGGCTTTGAATATATAGAGCAGTTTATATTGGGAAATATACTTGGAGAGATACTGCAGATGGCAACAATGCCTTTATTTACATATGTAGATGATATGGTAATTTTTGCAATTGATGTCTGTACGGATAATTCTCTTAGTAAGGCGGTTGAAAGAACCTTGCAGGAATTTGCCAGAATGAAGTCAAAAGCTATTGCATCAGCAGCCAGTCTCGAGGGAGATATCTCTGTAGCACATGAGCTTTATAAACAGCTTTTGTATCTGTTTACCATGGTTGATAATAAAACAGATGCGGGGCTTTTGTGCTATCCGACACAAAATGAAGCAGAGAGCAATACATATTATTTTGATTTTGACAGACTAAAAAGCTCAGATAGGTATGACAATATCCTTTTTGAGATAACACTTGCCATGAAAAAGCTTCAGAGCATAGGGCTGTCAAACGATGAAAAACAGAGGATATTTGAAGCCTTTATAGTAACCTGGAGCAGCTATGTGGGCAGTGAAAAGCTGAAGCTGCTGAATATAGGCGGAATCAATTCTGATGAAAGCGCGATTACTGAGATGAGCAGGTGGATAGCAGAAACGCTGAATATATATGAGACCGGTAAGGAAAAAGAGCGTATGGAGAAAATACTCGATGTGATTTACAGCAATTTCGATAACACAGAGCTCAATATCCAGTACATTGCAAAAAACATTTTATTTATGAATGAGGACTATCTTGGAAGGGTATTTATCAGAAATATGCATCTGAAATTTTCAGCATATCTGGAGCAGAGCCGTATAGAGATGGCAAAGCGGCTGCTCGAGTACAATCCGGATATGAGGATAGCCATGCTGACAGAGCTCATTGGATATCCGGCTGATGGACAGTATTTTTCGAAAACCTTCAGAAAGGTTTGTGGCATGACACCAACAGAATACAGGGAAAACCTGAAAAAAACAGACATATAGAAAATTTAATATCGGATAATTGCAATTGCAGTTGAACATAAAAATGGAAAGTCGGTTTTATTCAAAAGCTAAATCTGATTCTTCCATTTTTATTTTTTTATACAGAATTTATAATTGGTTTACAAACAAAGCAAAGGAGAAGAAAACCTATGAGAAAAAGAACAAACAAACTTTTAGCTGTCTTATTAACAGGCGCTATGGCAATGTCGATGGGCGCATGTGGCAATGGCGGCGCATCAACAGACAACACACAAAAGAAAGGCTCTGATGATCAGGTGACCATCAAAATTACATGGTGGGGCGGTGACGCAAGACATGAGGCAACCCAGAAGGTGCTTGATCTCTACACAGAAAGTCATCCGAATGTAAAATTTGAGGCTATTCCGGCCGGATGGGATGGATATTTTGAGAAATTATCCACACAGGCAGCATCAGGAAGCATGCCTGATATTGTACAGATGGATTACCTTTACATTTCTACATATGCAAAGAATAATTCACTTGCAGATCTTTCAGAATATGTAGACAGCGGTGTTATCGATACAAGCACTATCGATAAGAATATCATGAAGACAGGCGATTCAAACGGCAAGACGGTTGGTATCCCTCTTAGTACTACAGCACTTGCGGTAACATACAATCCGACAGTTATCGAGCAGGCTGGAGCTGAAGTGCCTTCAGATGACTGGACATGGGATGATTATATTACATTAAATGAAAAAGTTGCAAAGTCAACAGGAAAACCTAGTGCACTTGCAGCAACAGCCGGTATCTTTGGCGATGTAAATATCTTCAATTACTGGGTAAGATCACAGGGTGAGTCATTATTCAATGAGGATGGAACAGCACTTGGATATGACGACGATAAGATTACATCTGATTTCTTTGATATGTGGAAAAAGATGGCTGATGATAATGTAGCTCCTGATGCAGATGAGCAGACACAGATAGCATCTCTTGGAAAAGAAGGTTTACCGATTGTTACTGACGAAGCTGCTACAGATATCGAGTGGAATGCATTCCCAACAACAGTCAGCTCAGCAAATCCTAACCTTAAGCTTGCAGTAATGCCAAATGCAAAGGATTCAGGATTATGGCTTAAGCCTGGTATGTTCTTCAGCGTATCTGAGACATCAAAGGTTAAAGAAGAGTGTGCTAAGTTTATTAACTGGTTTGTAAACTCAAATGAAGCAAATGAAATTCTCTTAGGAGAAAGAGGAACACCTGTATCATCAGATGTACGTGATAATCTTATTGAACGTGACAAGCTTTCAGAGCAGCAGAAGGAAGCTTTTGAGTATACAGACAAGGTATCAGCAGTTGTAGGTGAGACTCCGGCAGCAGATCCAAGTGGAATTGCTGAGGTTAATGAGGCATTTGCATCAGCCGGAAACAGTGTATTATATGGTCAGCTCACATCTAAAGAGGCTGCTAAGCAGTTCCGTGAGAAGGCTAACGCAATTCTTGAGAGAAACAACGCTCAATAGAATATAAAAGCAGAAAGGTGGAAACTTTAGATGAATAAAAAGGCTAAAGGAAAAAGCATCTATAAGAAGCAGGATAATATAGCCGGATATGTCATGCTGGCACCGTGGATGTTTGGATTTTTACTGATGTGGTTCATACCGATGTTGATATCAATCTATTATTCATTCACCAACTTCAACCTGCTAAATGATGCAAAGGTCATAGGATTTAATAACTATATACGTATCTTTACACAGGATGAGACATTCAGACAGGCGCTCAAGGTAACATTCATATACGTATTGTTCCTTGTGCCGCTAAGACTCGCATTCGCGTTACTTGTAGCAATGCTTCTCAACAAGAAGCATAAATGTCTCGGCTTATATCGTACAATTTATTATATTCCTTCGATTATCGGTGGAAGTATCGCAGTATCAATTGTATGGAGACAGATTTTTGGAAACCAGGGTGTTGTAATGTCATTACTCTCAGTATTTGGCATAAACCAGAAGGCATCATTCCTTGGAAACCCACATACAGCACTTGGAGTAATCATACTTATGGGTGTATGGCAGTTTGGATCATCAATGCTTATTTTCCTTGCAGCCTTAAAGCAGATTCCGGGTTCACTTTATGAGTCTGCTATGGTTGATGGTGCAAAGCAGTGGACAATGTTCTGGAAGATTACACTTCCAATGCTTACACCAACCATATTCTTCAATCTTATTTTACAGATTGTAAACGGATTCCGTGTATTCACGGAGAGCTACGTAATCACAGATGGTGGTCCTTTGGACAGTACATTATCATATGTATTATATCTGTACAGAAGAGCATTTACATACTTTGATATGGGTTATAGCTGTGCACTTGCATGGATACTTGTAATCATTATTGCGGTATTTACTATCGTATTATTCAAGACACAGAATAACTGGGTACATTATGAGACAGGAGGAGACGAATAACATGGGAATGAAAGAAAAGAAAACACTTAATTCAGTGTTATTTCACGTAGTAACATGTGCGATAGGTCTTATCATGATCTACCCGCTGCTGTGGCTCTTTGCCAGCTCAATGAAAAGCAATGCTACGATGTTCAAGGATGCGTATTCGCTCATTCCGGAGCAATTCGATCTGGTGACAAACTATAAAAGTGCATTAGCAGGTGTAGGAGGAGTGTCTTTTTGGACATTCCTCGGCAACACCGTAATAGTAACTGTAGTAGGTGTTATAGGATGTGTAATGGTTTCACTTTTCGCAGCTTATGCATTTACAAGAATTAAATTTAAGGGATCAAATTTCTGGTTTTCATGTGTAATGATAACTATGATGATTCCTTCACAGGTAATGGTTGTACCTCAGTACATCGTACTTAAAAAATTAAACCTTATTGATACAAGAATAGCACTTATACTTCCATGGTTCTTTGGAGCGGCATTCTTCATCTTCATGCTGGTACAGTTTTTCAGAGGTGTACCAAAGGAGCTTGATGAGGCAGCAGAGATCGATGGTTGTGGAAGAATAGCAATCCTCTTTAGGATCCTTGCACCGGTTGTAAAGCCTTCTATTATTACAGCTTCAATCTTTGCATTTTACTGGATTTGGCAGGATTTCTTCCAGCCACTCATTTTCATGAGTACAACAAGCAAGTTTACACTATCACTTGCGCTTAATATGTTCCTTGATCCTAGTACATACAATAACTATGGCGGACTTTTCGCTATGTCAGTGTTATCGCTGTTACCAACTATCATATTCTTCATCATATTCCAGAGATATCTGGTAGATGGAATCGCGATGGATGGTATTAAGGGTTAAGATTATTTAATAGCTTTGGAGGAAACCATAATGGAAATGACATTAAGATGGTACGGTTCAAAATTCGATACAGTAACACTTGAGCAGATAAGACAGATTCCCGGAGTAAAGGGTGTTATCACTACATTGTATGATACACAGCCCGGAGAAGTATGGAGCAGAGAACGCATCAAAGCTATGAAGGATGAGGTGGAGGCCGCCGGCCTCCATGTATCCGGAATAGAGAGCGTCAATGTTCATGATGCTATCAAGACCGGTGTACCGGAGAGAGAACAGTATATAGATAATTATATAGAAACACTTGAAAATCTCGGAAAAGAGGACATACATCTGGTATGTTACAATTTTATGCCTGTATTTGACTGGACAAGGACAGAGCTTGCAAGAAAGCGTCCTGACGGTTCTACAGTACTTGCATATAATCAGGATGCAGTTGATGCATTGGACCCGGAGAAAATGTTTGATTCCATAGCAGGAGATGCCAATGGAAGCATTATGCCGGGCTGGGAGCCGGAGAGAATGGCTCACGTAAAAGAGCTTTTTGAAATGTATAAGGACATTGATGATGAGAAGCTTTTTGAAAATCTTAAATACTTTTTGGAGCGTATTATGCCGGTTTGCGACAAATACGATATAAATATGGCAATTCATCCGGATGATCCGGCATGGAGTGTGTTTGGACTTCCAAGAATCATAATCAACAAAGATAATATCCAAAGAATGATGAAAATGGTTGATAACCCGCACAACGGAGTGACCTTCTGTTCAGGCTCATATGGCACAAATCGTGAGAATGATCTGCCTGATATGATTCGTTCATTAAAGGGACGCATTCACTTTGCACATGTGCGCAATCTGAAGTTTAATTCAGACAGGGATTTTGAGGAAGCAGCACATTTATCAGCAGATGGAAGCTTTGATATGTATGAGATCATGAAGGCATTGTATGATATAGGCTTTGAAGGACCTATACGTCCGGATCATGGAAGAATGATCTGGGGAGAGGTGGCAATGCCGGGATACGGATTATATGATAGAGCACTTGGTGCAGCTTACCTGAACGGACTTTGGGAAGCGATAGATAAGTCATCAGCAAAATAATAATAAGAGAGGGCGAGTCGAGATGAAACTGACATTAGAGGGCATTTCAGATAGAAAAGAATGGGAGCAAAAAGGCTATAAGCTCCCGGAATATAACATTGAAAAGATGAGAGAGAACACCAAAAGTAAGCCATTCTGGATTCATTTCGGAGCAGGAAATCTGTTTCGTGCATTTCATGCCCGTGTAGTACAGAATATGCTGAATGTTGGTGCAATAGACAGAGGACTTGTTGTGGCAGAGGGCTTCGATTATGAGATCATAAAGAAGATGTATGAGCCTCATGATAATCTTGGACTTGTTGCGACACTCAAGTCAGACGGAAGCATCGATAAGGATGTGGTAGCAAGTGTAGCAGAGGCTCTGCCGCTTGATTCCGCAGACGAGAAAGCATACAACAGATTAAAAGAAATTTTTGCCAATGACTCATTGCAGATGGCAACATTTACAATAACTGAAAAAGGCTACAGCCTGGTTAATGCAAAGGGTGAGACAATGGCAGATGTGGCAGCAGACTTTGAGGCAGGCCCGGATAAGCCATCAAGCTATATGGGCAAGGTCGCTTCACTTTTGTACAACAGATATGTTAACGGAGCAAAGCCTATTGCAATGGTAAGTACAGATAACTGTTCACACAATGGTGACAAGCTTTATGCCGCTATAGATGAATTTGCAAAGGCATGGAGTAAAAATGGCGTGGCAGAAGCAGGCTTTGCGGATTATGTTAATTCAGATAAGGTGTCGTTTACATGGAGCATGATTGATAAGATTACACCTCGTCCTGATGCAAATGTAGAGAAAATGCTGCTTGATGACGGAGTTGAGGGTCTTGATCCGGTTATCACATCAAAAAATACATATGTAGCACCGTTTGTCAATGCGGAAGAGACTGAGTATCTTGTTATTGAGGATAAATTCCCTAATGGCAGAGAGGCGCTTGAGGCCGGTGGACTCATGTTCACAGACCGTGAGACTGTTGATAAAGTGGAAAAGATGAAGGTATGTACGTGTCTTAATCCTCTTCACACAGCACTCGCAATATATGGATGTCTGCTTGGATATGACAAGATATCTGAGGAGATGAAGGATGATGATCTTAGAAAGATGATAGAGATAATTGGTTACAAGGAAGGACTTCCTGTTGTGGTAAATCCCGGTATCCTTGATCCAAAGAAATTCATAAAAACAGTACTTGAGGTAAGACTTCCAAATCCATTCATGCCTGATACACCACAGCGAATTGCCACTGATACATCACAGAAGCTTGCAATACGTTTTGGTGAGACAATAAAGGCATATATGGCATCAGATGAGCTTGAAGCATCAGATCTTAAGCTTATTCCGCTTGTATTTGCAGGATGGCTCAGATATCTCATGGCAGTGGATGATAACGGAAATGCATTTGAGCCTAGCTCAGATCCAATGCTTGCCGAGCTTACACCATATCTTAAGGATATAAAATGGAATGATGAGCAGGCAGAGAAAAAGATACTTCCAATTCTTGCAAAGAGTGAGATATTTGGTGTAAACCTTGCAGAAGCAGGTCTTTTATGCCGAGTTGTAAAATATTTTAAGGAACTTATTGCAGGTGTTGGTGCCGTAAGAACAACTTTACACAAGTACGTGTCTAATAATTAATTATAGATTTTATACTTCATGTTTATGGAGGAATGACAATGAATATATCAGAAAGCATAGAAAAACTCGGAGTAGTTCCGGTTGTAGTATTAAATGATGCCAATGATGCAAAGCCTCTTGCAAAGGCTTTGTGTGAGGGCGGGCTGCCATGTGCGGAGGTTACCTTCCGTACAGCGGCAGCAAAGGATTCCATAAAGATTATGACAGACGAATATCCTGATATGATTGTAGGTGCAGGAACGGTCCTTACAACAGAGCAGGTGGATGAGGCCATGGAAGCAGGCGCAAAATTTATTGTAAGTCCAGGCTTTGATCCTGAAATTGTGGATTACTGTATAGAAAAGAATATTCCGGTATTTCCGGGATGCTCTACGGCAACAGAGGTGGCTCAGGCTGTGAAGAGAGGCCTTAAGGTAGTTAAGTTTTTCCCGGCAGAAACATCAGGTGGCATTAAAGCCATAAAGGCACTTGCGGCACCATATGCAGGAACACGTTTTATGCCAACAGGTGGTATAAATGCAGGCAATCTGGCTGATTATCTGTGTAATGACTGCATCATTGCATGTGGAGGCAGCTGGATGGTAAAGGGTTCTATGGTAGAGGACGGTGAGTTTGACAGGATTGAGCAGATGACCAAAGAAGCTGTAGAGCTTGTAAATAAGATTCGCGCATAGAACTCAATTATTGGAAGGATGGATAAATACCATGAAAAAATTTATGGATGATGATTTCCTGCTTGAGACAGAGACAGCAAAGCTGCTTTTTCATAAATATGCAAAAAACACACCGATTATTGATTATCACTGTCATATAGATGCGAAGGAAATCGCTGAGGATATAAGATTTGAAAATATTACGCAGGTCTGGCTGGGTGGTGATCACTATAAGTGGCGTCTGATGAGAGCAAATGGTGTAGACGAGAAATACATCACAGGAGATGCTTCTGACAGGGAAAAATTCCAGAAATGGGCTGAGATACTTCCGAAGGCTATCGGAAATCCACTTTATCACTGGAGCCATCTGGAGCTTCAGAGATATTTTGGATATCACGGAGTGTTAAATGGTGATACAGCTGAAGAAGTGTGGAATAAATGCAATGCCGTATTGCAGCAGGAGGATATGAGTGCACGTGGAATGATTCTTAAATCAAATGTGACTCATCTGTGCACTACAGACGATCCGGCTGATTCACTTGAATGGCACAAAAAGATAAAAGCTGATAAGAGCTTTAATGTGCAGGTGCTTCCGGCATGGAGACCTGAGGCAGCAATGAAGATTGCCGATAAGGGCTTTGCTACATATGTAAGAAGGCTTGCAGGTGCTGCAGAGATGGATATAGGCAGCTATGATGATTTTAAGGCTGCCATGATAAAGAGGCTTGAGTTTTTTAATCAGATGGGATGCCGTGCGAGCGACCACAGTCTTGACTATGCAATGTATGTCCCGGCAACAGCCGCAGAGATAGAGGATATATTTGCATCAGCGCTGGCAGGTGAGGATATCACCTACGAAGAAGACCTGAAATTCAAGACAGCATTTCTGCTCTTTATAGGCAGGGAATACAAGAGACTTGGATGGGTAATGCAGCTGCACTATGGTGTAAAAAGAGATAATAACAGCAAAATGTTCAAATCATTTGGTGCAAATGCGGGCTGCGATTGCATTGACAGCTATACACCGTCAGCACAGCTTGCGGATTTATTAAACGGTTTACAGGAAGCCGATGCTTTACCAAAGACCATACTTTACAGTCTGAATCCTATAGACAACGCTGCTATAGGATCTGTGATGGGATGCTTCCAGCATGGTCCGGAGGCAGGTTATATACAGCAGGGAAGCGCATGGTGGTTCAACGATAATAAGACAGGAATCACTGAGCAGCTTACTTCACTTGCTAATCAGGGACTGCTTGGCTGTTTTGTAGGTATGCTGACAGACTCAAGAAGCTTTGTATCATACACCAGACATGAGTATTTCCGACGTATTCTTTGTAATCTGATAGGAAATCTGGTAGAAAATGGAGAATATCCATATGATGAAAGCACGCTTGGTAAGCTTGTTGAGGATATCTCATACAATAATACAAAGAATTATTTTCATTTTGCATAAAAGTATAAGAATACTTATCTGAGGATATATATTATGAAGAAAACACTATTATTTGGTGAGCCGATGGCTCTGCTTATCGCTGATGAACCCGGACCACTTGAAAAATGTGAGCATTTCACAAGAAGTATGTCAGGTGCTGAAGTAAATGTAGGAATAGGTCTTACAAGACTTGGGCACAAGGTGGAATATCTGACCAGATTGGGAGATGATCCATTTGGACATTATATTTATGAACAATTGCATAATCAGGGCATTGGCACTAGCATGATAGAATATGACAGTGTTTTTAAGACCGGTATCCAGTTAAAGGAGCTTGTTGCTGATGGTAGCGATCCGAAAGCACCATACTACAGAAAATGCTCAGCTGCATCACATATATGTGCAGACGATATAGATAAAATTGATCTGACAGATGTGGAGCTTGTACATGTGACCGGAATTCCGCCTGCACTTTCGCAAATGGCGATTGAAGCAACAGTAAGGCTTATGGAGCGGGCAAAGGAGAATGGAATCATGCTTACATTTGATCCTAATCTGCGTCCGGCACTTTGGAATAGTGTTGATCATATGATTGATGTGATAAATAAGCTTTCAGTAAGCGCAGATGTGGTTCTTCCGGGAATAGGAGAGTGTGAGATACTGCTTGGAACTAGGAATAAAGAGCAGATTGCTGCATTTTATCATTCTCATGGTGTGAAAATTGTTGTCATCAAGGATGGCAAAAATGGTGCCTTTGTATCAGGTAAGAATGGAGAAAGCACCACACAGATAAATGTTCCGGGGTATCGCATAGAACATGTTGTAGATACGGTAGGTGCCGGAGACGGCTTTGCGGTGGGCTTCATCAGCGGTATGCTTGAAGGACTTCCGGTTGAAGCCTGTGCAAAGAGAGCCAATGCAATCGGTGCAATACAGGTACAGCATCGTGGTGACAATGAAGGACTGCCTGATCGTGTAAAGCTTGAAGCAGCAATGCTTACAATGAAACAGTAAAAAGTAAGATGTTAAAATAAAAAATGTAAAAAAGTATATTATAAAACCATCACTGAAATATGTGGTGGTTTTTTGTTTGAATTAATCATATCTGAATAGTCGGATATTTTCAGAGCAAATATCGGTTTTTTGCATTCATTTTATTAGAAGTGATTAGTAAAATTATACATATTTTAAAGAATATGGAGGGCAAATAATGCAAAAACAAACAAATTGGCGAGGGCGTTTACTGACATGTGTGCTGGCTGCAGGGATGCTTATGACATCCGTACCGGTATATTCAGGTTCAGTAGCCGTTGAGGCAGCTTCTGAAACGAAAACGACGAAGATTGACTTTTCAACTATGAAAAACCTTGATAACCTTCCGGATAACTGGAAAATTCAAAATGGCTCAGGAAATAGTCAGCTTGTCGATGATTCAGAGAATGGTAAAGTGTTAAAATTGTCTAAAACTAATTCGGGCAATGAAATAAGCTTGAAAAACAGTAAGCTTGATATAAACGAAAATGAATATCGTTACGTATCAATAGAGACTAAAATAAAGATGGGTAGTGAAACGCATGCAAATCAGTTTTCTATTCCATACATAAAGGATAGCAAAGGTAATACTGCCTACACACTATATGCAGATGGTAACTGGTCATCCTATAAGTCTCATGTGAATGGAAAAAATACACTTGAAGCCGGAAAAATAAGCGTTGATAAATGGCAGGATATTCGTATGGATATTGACCTGAAGAAGGATACTTTTAGGGTGACAATAGACGGAGAGTGTGAGCTTGCAGGTGTAAATGCCAGAGCAAAAACAGATAACCTGAGTGAAATTTCTTTTTATGCCGACAGCTGGAATACAGGAACTATATACATAGACTCTGTAGAGGTGACTGCAGAAAAGGAGCGAACACAAAGTGCAACATTTTATGTGAGCAATAACGGAGACGATTCAAAGGCCGGAACTTCACCTGAGACTGCATGGAAATCACTGGATAAAGTAAATTCACAGCACTTTATTGCTGGTGATAAAATTCTGTTTGAATGCGGTGGAGAGTGGAAAAATCAGACTCTTTTACCACAGGGCAGTGGCGATGAAAACTCAAAAATTACAATAGGAAGTTACGGAAGCGGTAATCTGCCAAAGATTTCTACAAACGGAAAGATGAAAGATGCATTGTATCTTTGCAATCAGCAGTATTGGGATATAAGCAATCTGGATATTTCAAATACAGTTGAAGGCTTTGCTATGACATCTAATGGACAGATTCCGGAAGGAAATGTATCTAAAAGAAATGAAGAAAACGGAAGACTGCTTGGTGAATACAGAGGTATTCATATTGCAGGACGAGATGTGGCCACATTAAAGGGATTTCACATTCATGATCTGAAGGTGCATGATGTAACCGGTGTAGTATCATGGATTGGAGATACAGGACTTAGAGATGCAGGTATATACAACAATGCAGGCCTTGACAATTCCAAGAGAACAGGAGGTATCCTCATTGAATGCTTAAGTCCTACAGCCAATCAGGCTACACAGTTCAGTGATATTGTTATAGAGAAGAACTCATTTATCAACAATTCATTTGGTGCCGTTTCAATAAAACAGTGGAATGGTTCCGGAAACCAGTACGGAAAGAATCCGGGGTGGGCTAACAGGAGCCAGGCAGGTGGAGCACCGGATTATGCTGATTCAAACTGGAAACCGCACAGCAACATTGTGATACAGGACAATTACATAAATCAGGGAGCATCAGCATATGCATGTAATGGAATTTATCTCACCAGCAGCAAAGATTCGGTTATCCAGCGAAATCTTCTTGAGCATATCGGAACATGTGGAATAGAGCTTTATTTCACAGATAATGTGGCTGTACAGTACAATGAAATTTCAGATGTAGTTAAAAAGGGCGGTGGAGCAGATGACAATGCCATTGATCCTGACTGGAGAGCAACAAATGCACTTATCCAGTACAACTATATACATGATTGCGGTGAGGGATTGTTACTCTGTGGAGTACAGTACAACTCTGGTGTGATCAGATATAATCTGGTTCAGGATTGTGGAAGAAGCTATGTACATTACTCAATGGGAAGCGGATATTTCCAAATATACAACAATGTATTCTATCGTAGTGCAGATGGAAATGGTACAAGCAATTTCGACCCATGGGGAAATGGAAAAGCTACATATTTCAACAATGTATTTTATGATGGAAAGAAACAGGGCTTTTCATTTAGCGGAGGTTCAAATTTCTCATATTATAATAATGCGTACTATGGAACCAATGCTCCCGGAAAAGATTCAAATCCGATAAAACTTACTGAAGATCCATTTGAAGGAGCAGCACCATCTATGGACAGAAAAGGAACTCTGTCTACAGGAGTATTACTTGAGGCAAATGGACTTATGCCAAAAGACGCTTGCGAGCTTATAGCAGCAGGTGTGGACAAGGATGCTAATGGAGTAAGCATTGACGAGGGCTTAAAGGCAAAAGGAACATATTTTAATTTCACACCATTAGCAGAAGCAAATAGAACTACATTTAATAATGAGATTGAGATAGAAAGAAAAGATTATCCTCTCTTTGAAAAAACAGGAAAGGAAGCAACAATTAATACTGCAAAAACACAGAGAACAGCAGATTCGTCAAAACCGACCATCGGAATATTTGAAAAAGCGATGGACGAGAATGCTGTAATTCTTAAGGGTATTGTATCTGATGGACTTAATCCAAAAGCAAACGCAACTGTAAGGATTGAGTCAGCCGGTAAAACAATCGAGACTACCACAAATGAAGCCGGTGCATACGCAGTGTACAGTGGACTTGCTGAAGGTAAGGTAAAAGTAACAATAGTTGTTGAGGACAGTGAAGATATTGTGCAGGAGTTTACTCTTGTAAAAGGTACAATAACTAACGGAGATATCAAGGTTGCACTTGTACCAATGCCTGATGAATTTGCAAATGAAGCATTTGATGAAAGCTTTGATGATGGAACATCAGATGTATTTAAGTTTGACAAAGGTGCACAGATAACCGACGGCAAGCTTCTCTTAACAAAGAGCATGGGGAATGCCACTGCCGCAGTATCATATTTTAGTGATGAAATCGCAGCCAATAGCGGTGTAGATTTCAGCTTTGACTGGAATGCCAAAGATGGCGGAAATAAGATGGGACTTGAATTCAGGGATTCATATGGAAGATTACTTTTTGCAGTTTGCTCCGCACCATCTAAAAGCGAGCTCAGAACATCAACAACAGGAGATGCAGTGGATGATTCAAAGGCCGCCTCAGCATCAGAGCCTTCATGGTCAGCAGTAAAAATGAGTAATGACAAGACATACACATTCCGCGTACATGCTGATTTTACAGCAAAGACTGTAAGCTGGCAGCTTAAAGAAAAAGACGGTGATGTCTTAGCGCAGAAGCTTAATGTACCTACAGATGCGGTAAATCTGTCAAAAATGAATATTTGCAGCTGGTGGGATTCAAAACCTCAGTATGTAGACAATTTTAGAATGACCGTAAAGGATTCGGAAACAAAGATGCCATTAAAAGATAAGAAATTATACGCCTTCGGAGACAGCATTGTAGCCGGACATAAATATGATAAAGCAAGCTTTGTAAACTTTGTGTCATCAAAAGAGGGCATGGATTTAAGTAAGTACGCTGTAAATGGTGCTACAATCATGGATATTAACTATGAGGGAGGACAGATTCTTTCACAGATAGAAGCAGCTCCTGAGGAAAAACCGGACTATGTGCTGTTTGATGGTGGAACAAATGATGCAGAGTATATTTTAAATAATGCGGATACATTTGATTATGAGACATACAGGAGCGCATTTGAAAGTACGGTAAAGGCAATTCAGGATAAGTGGGCTGATACACCTGTTGTTTATGTAGCTGCGCACAAGCTTGGAAGCCGTGATATTGCAGTACAGGAAAAACTCAGAGAAATAGAGTTTGAGATATGCAAGCAATATGGAGTAACAGTTGCAGACATATACGATAAGCTTGACACAAGCGATACAAACAAGAAGAATGATTACACGTTTGATAATCTTGCAGGCAATGGATTACCGGGAATCAATGGCTCAGGAACACATCCGAACCTTAAGGCTATTGAAGAATTCTATGTACCGGTAGTAAGCCAGGTATTTGAGAAATTCGTAGAACCAAGTCAGCCGGAGCAGCCGAGTCAGCCGGAGCAGCCGAGTCAGATTGAGGAGCCGAGTCAGATTGAGGAGCCGTCTGCAGATAAAAATACAGGTAACAATACTGTAAATAATAAAGTGACAAAGCAAAAATCAACAAAAGCAGTAAAATCTAATGACAGTGGAAAAGCCGGTTATTGGGTATTAATTGGAGCATTTGCGATGGTGCTTGTTATATTTGCTATAAGAAAAAATAAAAGTAAATAAAATGTGAATTTTAAAAGACTGTTGTTCTTAATTGAGCAACAGTCTTTTTAGGTAGTGCTGGGATCTGACTTGTAAACATACGACAATTAAAAAGTATGTAATTTACAAATTAAAAATCTGATTTGTACGTTTAAAAAAGAGTTATTTTTGTTTAATATAGAAAGAGTAAATATTCAGTACAGAAATTAACAAAAGAAATGAGAAAATATGGAAATATATGATTTAATACTTTTTGCAGGGCAGTCAAATATGGCAGGGCGTGGGATTGTGACTGATAAATGGCCGCAAAAGGCACCTGTTTTAGTAAAAGGTGCAGGATATGAGTATCGTGCAATAACTGCACCGGACAGACTTTGCCCTATAGAAGAACCATTTGGCGCAGATGAAAATAATCCTGATGGTATATTTGAACCGGGAATGAAAACCGGATCGATGGTTACAGCATTTGTCAATGAATATTATAAGCTGACACATATACCGGTCCTTGCAGTGTCGGCCAGTAAGGGTGGCTCTTCTATCAGTGAATGGCAGGGAAATAATGATTTCTTGTCAGATGCGATAGCACGATATAGAAAAGCCATAGAATATGCGCAGAAAAACCATATAGAGATACGCCATAAATATGTTCTGTGGTGTCAGGGAGAAACTGATGGAGACAGAGCAACTGATATAGAAGCTTATGGCAAATTGTTTATAAATATGTTTTCGAAGCTGCAGGGAGCCGGAATAGAAACATGTTTTATGATAACGATTGGCAAATATAATGGTGAGCTTGGATACGAAAATAATTATGTGAATATCAGGAATAAACAGCTTGATATTGCAAAAAGTATGAAAAATATTGTGCTTGTATGTGATGAATTTCACAAAATGAAAGCCAGAGGACTTATGAAAGATGACTTCCATTATTATCAAGAGGCATATAATGAAGTTGGCACAATTGCCGGAAAAACAGCAGGCACATTTGTTATGGATTCTTCTTTAGGAGGAGAAAATGATGCAAAATAAATTCTTTACACTAAGTTATGATGACGGAATAACACAGGATAAGAGATTAGTGAAAATTTTTAATAAGTATGGAATCCGGGCAACGTTTAATATTAACTCGGAGCTGCTGGGAAAACCCGGATATCTTCGACGCGAGGATATGTGGATCAGTCACAATAAAATTGAGTCGCGTGAAGTGGCAGAGTTGTACAGGGGACATGAGGTAGCTGCACATACGCTGACACATCCGTTTTTACCGGAGCTTGATGATGAAGAAATTATACGGCAGATAGAAGAAGACCGTAAAAATCTTGAAAAGCTTCTTGGAAAAGATATTGTCGGATTAGCTTATCCGGGCGGCGGAATAGGTGGTGTAAATACTAACGAGCATATTATTAGTCTGATAAGGAAAAATTCTAAAATCAAATATGCCAGAACCACTATATGTAATGGAAGCTTTGATACACAGGATAATTTGCTTGAGTTTCATCCAACAGCATATCATCTCAATTTTGATGAAATAATGGAATTGGGAGAAAAGTTTATAAAACTAAAAACAGAAGAAAAGAAGATATTCTATGTCTGGGGACACAGCTATGAGCTGGATTACCATGACAGTTGGTCAGATATAGAAAGATTCTGTAAAATGATGAGTGGGCATGATGATATATGTTATGCCACAAACAAAGAAGCATTATTGGGGTAATTTTTCTGTTTATAGTGCACGATAAACAGAAATCATTATAAAGTAAAAGCAAAGGAGAACAAAATGAGTAAAATTGCTAGAAGATTAGCTGCACTTGGTCTTGCAGCTACAATGGTGGGCTCATTGGCAGCCTGTGGTGGTAATTCATCAGATTCACAGACGGCAGACGGCGGTAATAACATAACAATTAAATTTACATGGTGGGGTAATCAAAGCAGACACGATTATACCCAGAAAATACTTGATAAGTATACTGAGCTTCATCCGAATGTGAAATTCGAAGCTATTCCTGCAGGATGGGATGGATACTTTGACAAGCTGTCAACACAGGCCGCATCAGGATCTATGCCTGATATTGTACAGATGGATTATTTATACCTTACAACTTATGCAAACAACAATTCAATTGCAGATCTTCAGCCATATGTTGACGATGGAACAATCGATGTGTCACAGATTGCAGACAATGTAGTGGATGCAGGAAAGGTAGACAAAAAACTTGCCGGTATCGTTGGTGGTACAGGTACGGTTGCAATAGGATATAATCCGGAAGTATTTAAAGAGGCAGGAATTGAAGAACCAAATCAGGATGGCAGTGCGTGGACATGGGATGAATTTGTAGAGACTGCAAAGACTATTAAGAAGAAAACCGGAAAATACGGAATATGTTCAGGTGTTGCAGATGATACAAACATCTTCAATTACTGGGTAAGATCACATGGGGAGCAGCTTTTTAGTGATGATAACAAATCATTGGGATATGATGATGATCAGATTCTTGTTGATTACCTTGACATGTGGAAAGATTTAATGGATTGTGACGCAGAACCGGATCCGGATGAGTATACACAGATTCAGTCTCTGGGACAGGAGGCAGGTCCGGTGGTAACTGGTGATGCAGCAATGCTCAATGAAAATAATAACTATGCTAGTAAGATGAGCAGTGCAAATCCTAACCTTAAGGTTACGATTCCTCCGGTTAGTGATATAAACAAAAAAGCGATATGGAATAAGCCTTCATATATGCTTTGCATCTCAGAAAAATCAAAAGTTAAAAAAGAGGCAGCTGAATTCATTAACTGGTTTATTAATTCAGAGGAGTCAAATGATATAATGATGGCTGAAAGAGGAGTTCCTTCACCACAGAATATCAGAGATCATCTTCTGGATTCGGGAAAACTTAACGAGAAGCAGCAGGAGATGTTTGAGTATGCTGATCAGGTAGTAGAGTACACTGGCGATACACCGGATCCGGATCCGATGGGAATCTCTGAGGTAAGCAAGAGTCTACAGGATTGTGCGTATAGCGCATTCTATGGAAATATTACTACAAAGGAAGCAGCAGAAAAATTCAGAAAAGAAGCAAATGAAATCCTTGAGCGTAATAATTAATAGAATATAAAAATATTGGAAACATTTATATTGAGCTGATGGTTTATGATTTATTTCATGACTATCGGCTCTTGTTTGAATATTGTGAATTATAATATGATATGAGGGTGATATGAGGGTCAAAAGGTATTTTGCCCCTCATTTATGATTAAACTGTCAAATGGAGTTATCAATGCATATTAATTTATCGAGATACGATAAAAAAATATTGCAAAACTAAAAACTGTGTAGTACAATTAGCTTGCCGGTAAGTAAAAAATATGAGAAAATAACTACATAGATAGTAAGGAGGTAGCTATGGACAATAATAATATCGGGGGCATGAATCCCCAACAGTTTTCACAGAACACGCCACAGACTTCACAGCCACATATGGGGGTGTCGGGTATTGAACTGCAGAAGATGCAGCAGGAGGCGGAGCAAAGACGGCGTGAACAAAGCAGGAGAAACGCGGATTTCTTTGGCAGGCTATGTATACCTACGATAATATATGCGCTGCTGTACACCATTTTCCTGTATGAGAATACAGGTGGAATACTTGTTACGTTGTTTGCAATCGTCACAGGAGTATACAGCCTGTATTGTATGAAGATACTTCATATAGAGGCAAAGCCACTCACCATATGGTACAGTGTGATGATGATACTCACAGGCCTTTCGTCAGGCTTGAACGGTAATAAAATTATACAAGGATTTAATTTTTGCTGGATACTTGTGTTTCTTGTTTTTATGCTGCTTCACAATTTCTGCAATGACAGACAGTGGGGGCTCATAAAGTATATCGCTGCGGCATTTCAGGCAGTGTTTGGAGCGATTGGATGTATAGCTGAGCCGTTTATGGATATTGCCGACTATATGAGAAATGAGCGCATGGATAGTGACAATATGGGTAGTGAAAGTGTGGTCGGTGACAGTGCAAATGCAACTGCCGGAGAGGGGCATGTGAAAAAACACAGAATGCTTTATGTGTTTATCGGAATAGCAATTGCCTTTCCTCTGGTTGTGTTGATAGTGGTGCTGCTGTGCTCTGCGGATGCGGTTTTTGCCTCAGTAATAAAGAAAATATTTGCTGATATCAATTTTTTTACAGTGAGCAAGGTTGTATTTCTTTTTGTATTTGCGCTTTTCTCATCGTACTGTGGTATAAAGTATCTGAGCAAGAAGCGTATATCGGATGCACCGGTTGAGACTCCGGCATTTCCGGCTGCAATTGGTATCACTGTAGCTGCAACTATATCAGTGGTATATGTATTTTTCTGTTTTATACAGATTGTGTATCTGTTCGGGGGACTTATGCAGCTTCCAAGTGGTTATACCTACGCCAGGTATGCGAGAGAAGGCTTTTTCCAGCTGCTTTTTGTGTGTATACTGAATGTGGCTATCGTATTGCTCGGAAGTGGATTGTTCAGAAGGAATAAAATATTAAATGTATTTTTAATTTTAATAACTTTATGCACATATATCATGATTGCATCAAGTGCATACCGTATGGGACTGTATGTGTCAGAGTACGGGCTGACAGCCACCAGACTTTGTGTGTTCTGGGCACTTGGAGTGATAGCGCTGTTTATGCTCGGAGTGATTTTATCTATATGTAAGCCTGCTTTTTCGCTATTTCGGTACGGAATAATAGTAATCGGGGTATGTTATCTTGTGCTTGCATTTGCAAGGCCTGATTATCTGGTTGCAAGGTACAATACAGTATGTATGGAGGATACAGACTACAAATATCTGATGTCACTTTCCACGGATGCATCCCCGGCGCTTGCGGCAGATGCGGACTTTATGGAAAATAAGGGTATGGTCACCATGTATGCAAGACAGCTGACAGGTGAGACAAATGACAGCTTAAGACAGCTCAATGTATCTCATATAAAGGCTGCACATTTATTCAGGGATAGCATAGATGAGGTAAAGAGCTCACAGCTTATCCTTTTATATGTATATTCGCCTTACGATTCGGGCAGCTATAACAACAATGATACCGGTCTTGATGGCGTGGACAGCATACAGATGGGCTATCATGTGTTAAAGGATACAGAAGATGATGACACAGCCAACTATGATTACGACAGTTATAGCATGGATGATACAAGAGTGGCTGCACCGGTATTTTTCAAATGGGTGGATGCAGTCGAGGTGAAGAAGATTTCCGACAGTGAGCGTATCTTCCTTGCAAAGATTCCGAGAAAGGCATTAAAAGGCAAAGATGGAGTGAATATTGAATACAGATTTAATAAAAATGGAGATGTTATATATTCATCCCAGTACAATGTGATTCTTGACAAGAAAAAAGGACTCAACGAGGTGGAGATGTCATACTATGCCGGAACAGATGGCGTGGATGTGCCTGAGTACAATATTTATGGAAAGTAATAGTTTAAATTGTATATAATTCAAAGTTGATATGGTGAAGTTGATTAAAAACTGCTATACTTAACATGTAGTATAGGTTGTTAAATTATTTCATTAAGGTAGGAAAATTCATGGGAAGATTTTTAAATCCGGGAAATAAAGCTTTTCAAAAGACATTGAAATCGGAAATATATGTGGATAAAACTATGCTTTTGGCATACACCAATAAGGTTATAGGTTCTGATATGGCATGCATATGCAATAGCAGACCGAGGCGCTTTGGAAAGTCCATCACGGCGAATATGCTTGCTGCTTATTATAGCAGAGGATGTGATTCCTTTGACATGTTTTCCACTCTAAAGGTAGGCAGGCTTGATTCCTTTGAGACAAACCTTAATAAATATGATGTTATTCATATTGATGTCCAGTGGTGCATGATGGATGCGGGCGAAGTGCAAAACACCGTGAAATACATCAATAACGGTATTCTTGATGAGCTTATAATAGCATATGGTGATGTGATACCGGACACTGTTAAAACAGCCTATGGAGCCATGTCTTATATAAACGCAGCCACAGGAAATACCTTTGTTATCATAATAGATGAGTGGGATGTGTTGATAAGAGATGAGGCTAATAATAAGGAACTGCAGGAGGAATATATTAATTTCCTCAGAGGAATGTTTAAAGGGACAGAGCCGACAAAGTATATTGCGTTAGCTTATCTTACCGGCATACTTCCTATTAAAAAGCTAAAAACTCAGTCAGCACTTAACAATTTTGAAGAGTTCACAATGCTTGATGCAGGAGCGCTTGCATCATATATTGGCTTTACAGATGATGAGGTTAAGCAGTTATGCAAAAAGTATGACAGGGATTATGAAGCAGTAAAAAACTGGTATGACGGCTATATGCTTTCGGGTAAACATGTGTATAATCCAAAAGCGGTAGTGAGCGTGATGATGAGAGGCAGCTTCCAAAGCTATTGGTCACAGACCGGCACATATGAATCTCTGATTCCGCTTATTGACATGGATTTTGATGGATTAAGAGCCGCTATTATTTCAATGATTTCAGGAAATGAGATAAAAGTTAGAACAACCACGTTTCAGAATGATATGGTATCATTTAAAAACAAAGATGATGTGCTGACATTGCTTATACATCTTGGATATCTGGCTTTTAATCAGAAAAATCAGATGGCATATATTCCGAATGAAGAGCTTCGCAATGAGCTTATGGATGCAGTTGAGGAAAACAAATGGGATGAAATCATACAGTTTGAGAGACAGTCAATAGATTTGTTTAATGCAACAATAAACAAAGATGTAAATACTGTGGCAGCAAAAATTGAGCAGATTCATATGGAGTATACCTCGGTGATTCAATATAATGACGAGAACTCCCTTAGCAGTGTGTTGGCCATTGATTATCTTGGAACAATGAACTATTATTTTAAGCCGGTCAGGGAGTTACCGACAGGGCGTGGCTTTGCTGATTTTGTTTATATTCCGAAGCCTGAGTATATAAATGATTATCCGGCGCTTGTTGTGGAGCTGAAATGGAATAAGAATGCGGATACAGCCATGCAGCAGATTCGTGAGAGACAGTATCCGAATTCATTATTGCAATATACGGGAAACGTCCTGCTTGTGGCAATTAACTATGATGAAAAAACAAAAGAGCATGTATGCAAAATTGAGGAATATGCTAAAATACAGAATTAATGATTGAAGATATACAAATACAAATACAAAAACGGACATGGCAGTTTTGCATGTCCGTTTTTGTTTTTGTATAATAAGTATCGGGTATTATGAACCGGGTAGGTTTGCATAAAGCAGAGTAAAATTTAATCAAGCTTTAATATTAATCCTAATATACGCTTTACAGAGGTCTCCATCTCACTACGAGAGATTGCACCCTTATCATAAGCCTTCTTTACACGATCAGGATATCCATTTCCCATCTTAAGATCATTTCCGGCTTTTGTCTCCTTGTAATGCTCGCCACAGGTCCACCAGTCGCTTGTGACCATTCCTTCATAGCCCCACTCATCACGCAGTATTCCTGTCAAAAGATCCTCGCTTTCAGAGGCTCTGTAGCCGTTTATCATATTGTAAGAGGACATAATAGCCCATGGATTTTCATCCTTTACAATCATCTCAAATGCCTTCAGATAGATTTCTCTGGCAGCTCTTTCTGAAACGCGTGAATCGCTGTTTTTGCGGTTGGTTTCCTTGTTGTTCAAGGCAAAGTGCTTGACTGTGGCACCGACATTGTTTGACTGGATTCCGCGTACCATGGCACCTGCGAGCTTTCCTGTGACGAATGGATCCTCTGAGTAGTACTCGAAGTTACGTCCGCAGAGAGGACTTCTGTGAATACAGATGGCAGGGGTGAGCCACAGTGCAAGGTTGTTTTCCTTTAATTCTTCACCGCCGGCGCGTCCTACAGCCTCTAAAACATCCGGGTTCCATGTGCATGCGAGCAGTGTGGAGCATGGAAACGCAGTGGTGCATATACCGACCTCAGGTGCTATGCGCACTCCTGCAGGACCATCTGCTGTCATGACAGAAGGAATACCGTATTCAGGCATATTTCCGATACCGAAGGTATTTGCAACACCTGTATTTGGCTGTCCGCCGAGCAGATGAATGAGATCATCGATGGAAAGCTCTGATACAAATTCATCAAGCGTGATACGTCCTTCCACAACATCCATGATGTCGTGACTGCCGTTTTTAGCCATGCCATCGGCAAAGCGGAAGTATGGGATGGCTCTCTGACCGGGAGCAACACCCTCTGTCAGGGAAGGGTCAATGTTGCCAATAGCTGAGTAGTCGGTGTCCACAGGCTCACTTTGAGGCAGAGCTTCATAGCTTCCGTCAGCGAGCATTCTCTTTGGCAGACTTGTAGGAACCAGCTTTGCTGAAAGCTGCTCGGTAATTACATCATGATTTAATATATATGAGTAATCAGCTTTTGTCACGTCACGGACGCTCGTTCCAACGTATATATCATATGAACCGGCTTCAAGTACATATGCAGATTTTTTAACCTTTCCAAGGTCATCATATGATGCCATATCGTTTATTTCCCATGTGAGGATCATAAGCTGTGATTCACCCGGCTGCAGTTCTCTTGTCTTTTCAAAGGCTGCGAGCTCCTTTGCAGGCTTGCCAAGCTTTCCTTGTGGTTTAGCAATGTATACCTGAACAACCTCTTTTCCGGAGAATTTACCTGTATTTGTCACACGGACTTTTGCATAAAGCTTATTGGCCTCAGATGTACAGTTGGAATTCACAACGCCGGCAGAAACAGTCTCCACATCAAATGTGGTGTATGAGAGTCCATAGCCAAATGGGTATACAACCTTCTCGGCAGCTCCCGGAATTGTCTCGAAATAGCGGTATCCGACATATATATCATCGGTATAGTCCACATAGTCTCTTGACTCGTGGAAATTGTAAGTAGACGGATAGTCGTCGAGTGATTTGGCAAATGTATCGACAGTTTTTCCGGAAGGATTGCCATCTCCTACGAGAAGCTCAGCGGCAGCGAGCCCGCCTTCCATGCCACCCTGTAAGGCAAGCAGTGCTGATTGGATCTGATTATCATAAGCAAACCAAGATGTATCAACCATTCCACCGACATTTAAAATCACGATTACATTTTTGAAACTGGCTTTTACAGTGTCAATCATCTCCTTTTCTTTTACGGAGAGACAGAAATCACCATCCTTAAAAAGCTCTGCCGACTTCTCGGTCATCTCGCGTTCGTATTCCCAGAGAGCCTTGTTGTTTGGGTCAATAACACTCTTTCTGTCCCAGCCTTCTCCGGAGTAGCGGCAGATTGAGACGATAGCAGTGTCGGTATATGCCTGTGCCTTGCTTAAAAGCTCAGCCGGTACATCCGGCTCTATAGTCATGCCGGGTACAGCACCGGCTGCATACTGCTTTTTAATGTCGTTGCGGTAGTAATCGCACAGCTCCTCAAATATGCTTATTTTCTCTTTTTGAAGCTTAAGTCCTTCGTAGAGATTGCGGATATATGCAACGGTTACATCACCGCTTCCGCCACCGCCCTTTACATAGTCGAAAGTACCCTTTCCAAACAGGGCTACCTTAGAACCCGCTGCAAGAGGGAGTACGTTGTTTTCGTTTTTGAGAAGTACCATGCCTTCCTTGGCAGCTTCCTTTGAAAGCTCTATGTGAGCCTTGCTTCCTGTAACTCTTTCACCATTTGCCCCAAGTGGAAGATTAGGAGTGAATTTGAATCGTGACCATTTGTTCATAGCAGATTACCTTTCTTATATTTTTATTATTTAATGAGCTTCCCATACATTAATATGTCGGGAGCTTGTTCTTTTCGTATAAGATGATTGTAAATTATAAAAGCGATATATACAATTGTGATACTGACATTATTTTAGGTCGATATTGACTTTTTGCGTGCGAGGAGTATATTTTGAAGGTAGAATTTCAAACTATGAATATTGTTTTCTTCGGAATAATTGGATATGCTCAGGCTATATAGCATTAAATACGAAGTTTGATTTAGTAAGTCAGGGAGAAAATTATGCAGCAATACACACATGAAAACGTCAGATCAATACCACATCTTCCGATCTACTGCGACAGATATGAGGATTACAGGCAGTTTTCACCGAGGCACTGGCATGACCATATAGAGATAATCTATGTAGTTTCCGGCTCACTGCAGGTTGTCTGCGGTGAAAATGAATATACATTGAAAGAAAATGAATTTTTTGTCATAAACTCAAATAAGATACATGGCACGCAAAGCTATGAAAGAGTCAGGGTGCTTCTGGTGCAGATACCGTATGCATATCTGGACAGCTACATAGACGATTACGGACATATAAGGTTTAGAGAGTGCTATGAGACCGAGCAAGGCAGCAGAAAATATGAGCAGATGAAGTCTCTTCTTAAGTCGATAGCGCATATATACCGAAAAAAGGGCAAGGGCTATGAGCTTCGGCTTATGGCAAAAGTGAACGAATTCTTATATATTTTGTTTACAAATTATTCGTACAAAGAGGTGAATGCGGGAAAAGAATCCAGACAGATAGCGCGCCTTAAGGATGTTCTTAGATATGTAGCGAAAAACTATCAGGAGCCAATAGCATTAAAGGAGGCGGCAGACATAGCCTCACTCAATCAGGATTATTTCTGCCGTATGTTCAAAAAATGCATGGGAGTTACATTTCTCGAGTATGTTAATCAGGTAAGAATCAATCACATACATGAGGAGCTTCTGGTAACTGATGATTCCATCACGGACATATTGGAGCACAATGGATTTACGAATTATAAGGTGTTCAGCCGGATGTTTAAGGCGCAGTTTGGCATGACACCGAGAGAATTGCGGAAATTACAGGAAAATTAAAATGTCATGAATTTGATGTTTTTGTGCTTTTTTTTGTATACTTTAAGGATACTTAATCGTTATAGTAATGCTGTGGTTACGTGTTACGCTGAAAGGTGTGGACAGTAACATGATGCGAGATATCAAATAACTATAAATGAAAGGGTACTTTATGAAAAAAAGAGTATTATCAGCCATGCCGTCACAGACGTTTGCAGAGGGAGCGTTGGATGCGGTGCAGCAGACAGGCAAACTAAGCTATGATGGCTACAAAAAAGTGTGGAGCGATGAGTTTGATGGTGATTCATTAAACCGTGCTGACTGGAATGTGGAGACACATGAAAAAGGATGGGTAAATAATGAGCTGCAGGAGTATGTAGACTCGGCTGAAAACATTCAGGTAAAAGATGGAAAATTAATAATAAATCCGGTCAAAAAAGTTACTGATGGTGATACCGGCTCAACAAAAGAAGCAGCTTTCTATACATCAGGAAGAGTTTCAACACAGAATAAGCAGACCTTCATATATGGACGATTTGAATGCCGTGCAAAGGTTCCAAAGGGACATGGATACCTTCCTGCATTTACATTATCTTAAATCTTGCTGTTGGTGGAAGCTGGGTTGGAAATCCAAACGATGAGACAAGCTTTGAGAATAATCCATATGTGATCGATTATGTCCGTGTATACCAGAAGGATAGCTACGATGAAGATGTTAAACGCCCCGGTAAAGGAAGTTGCACTTATATTGTAAAATAAGTTTAGTTATGTCATGAATCTGATATTTTAAGAAATAATTTTGTATAATACACTGCTGCAAAAATGTATATTATATTACGAAAATGGATCACTGCTGAATATACGTTGGAGGCAGTTATAACCGTAGATCACATAATTAAGTAGAGAATGGAGTAATGAATATGAAATACGGATATTTTGATGAATCAAAAAAAGAATATGTTATTACAAGACCTGACACACCGGCACCATGGGTAAACTATCTTGGATCGCCGGAATATGGAGCAATTGTTTCCAATAATGCAGGTGGATACAGCTTTGCAAAGTCAGGTGCAAACGGAAGGCTTTTGAGATATGTGTTTAATCAGTTCGATGAGCCTGGCAGATATATTTATATCAGAGACAACGATAGCAAGGATTACTGGTCAGCTTCGTGGCAGCCTGTAGGAAAGGATTTGAATGAATACAAGAGTGAGTGTCATCATGGAACAGCATACACAAAGATGATGGCTGATTACAGCGGTATTCATTCAGAAGTAAGATACTACGTTCCGCTGAACAAGACATACGAAGTGTGGAATTTGAGCGTGACGAATAATTCTGATAAGGCAAGAAGCCTTAATATTACAGGCTACGCTGAGTTTACAAACAACAGCAACTATGAGCAGGATCAGGTGAATCTGCAGTATTCACAGTATATTACAAAGACAGTATTTGTGGAGAACAGAGTGCGTCAGATGATCCATGCCAATCTTGACCGCATCGAGGATGGCAAGGAAATTGACAACAAGGATGTGGTAAACAGATTTATCGGACTTGCAGGAGCACCTGTTGACAGCTGGTGCGGTGACAGGGGAGAATTTCTCGGAGAATATCACAGATATGGCAATCCTGTCGGAGTAGAGAGCGGAAAGCTTAACAACCACGGCAACTACAACGAGAATAGCTGTGGAGCAATCACAACAGTATTGGAGCTGGCACCGGGCGAGACAAAGACAATAGCATTCTTAGTTGGAATGATAGATAATGAGACAGCAGGAAAGATTGTTGCTTCTTACACGGATACAAAAGCTGTCTGCGACAAAGAACTTGAGGAGCTTATCGCATACTGGCATGGACAGTTATCACATTTCCAGATTAATACACCAAGTGATGAGTTCAACACAATGATCAATACATGGAACGCATATAACTGTTTCATGACATTTATCTGGTCAAGGGCTGCATCATTTACATACTGTGGACTCAGAAACGGATACGGATACCGTGATACGGTCCAGGATATTCAGGGTGTTATACACCTTGCACCAGAGATGGCTGTTGAAAAGATCAGATTCATGCTCTCAGCACAGGTTGATAACGGTGGAGGACTTCCGCTTGTCAAGTTTACACACAATCCGGGACATGAGGATACTCCTGACGACGCTTCCTATGTACAGGAGACAGGACATCCGGCTTACAGAGCTGATGATGCATTATGGCTTTTCCCAACTGTATACAAATATGTATCAGAGACAGGAAATGTAGCATTTATAGATGAGGTCATTCCATTCGCCAACAAGGATGAGGGAACGGTTTACGAGCATTTAAAGAGAGCAATTGATTTTTCGATGAACCACCTCGGAAAACATGGAATGCCTGCAGGACTTTACGCAGACTGGAATGACTGCCTGAGGCTTGGTGCAGATGGAGAGTCAACCTTCGTAGCACTTCAGTTCTACTATGCAATGACTATATTAAAAGAGTTTGCAGCCTATAAGAAAGATGATGAATATATCACATATCTTGATGAGAGCCAGGAAAAACTCGGAAAGATCATTCAGGAGCTTTGCTGGAACGAGGACAGATTTATCCGTGGATTTACAGGGGATGGACAGGTTATCGGAAAGCGTGATGATCCTGAGGCAAATATGTGGCTCAACCCACAGAGCTGGGCTGTTATAAGTGGATTTGCAAGTGATGAGCAGGCTGATAAGGCTCTTGAAATGGTATATGAAAGACTCAATACCGAGTATGGCGCCATTCTTATGGATCCTCCATATCATGCACACGCATTCGACGGAGCACTCGCAGTGATATACAATGCGGGAACTAAAGAGAATGCAGGAATATTCTCACAGTCACAGGGCTGGATAATTCTTGCTGAGGCACTTAAAGGACATGGAGACAGAGCTTTTAAGTATTTTATTGAAAATGCTCCTGCCGCACAGAATGACAGAGCAGAGATAAGAAGACTTGAGCCGTACTGCTATGGACAGTTTACTGAAGGAAAAGCAAGTCCAAACTTTGGACGTTCACATGTACACTGGCTCACAGGAACTGCATCAACAGTCATGGTTGGATGTGTAGAGGGAATACTTGGTATGCGTCCTGATTTCTATGGACTTCATATTGCTCCGTCTATTCCAAAAGCCTGGGATGGATTTGAGATAGAGAAGGATTTCAGGGGATGCCATCTTCATATAGTTGTAAAAAATCCTGATCATGTTGAGAGCGGATGCAAGAGCCTTCTTGTAAACGGACAGGCGGTTGAGGGAGACTATATCCCAAAAGAGCTTCTTAGCGAGCAGACAGAGATTGAGCTTACCATGTAAATTTTCCGTAGGTGGGATAATGACTGCTATAGGATTGTATATGGTGTGTGAAAATTTGATTTGTAATTGTATAGAGGATTGATTGAAAATATGAAAAATATAGATTTTATAGACAAATACGGAACCTTCAGGATCAAAAATCCCGAAAACTACAGTGGACTGTATCTGCCGCTTGCAGGGGAAAAAGGGCTTAAATCAAGCATTACACCAACTCTCGGTGGAGACAGTAAAACAAGCCAGAATACCTTTCTTCTGGAACCTGTTAGTATAGAAAATCTTCACAACAATAAAGGCACTAGAAATTTCTGGTGTCGGATTGTGGGGAAAGGCTTCTGGTCAGTATGCGGATCATCTGCACAGCAGGAGGCCGACAGATTTACAGGTAATCAGGATGAAAGTGAGCTTGAGGCAGGTTTAATGTGGCAGAAGCTGCACCGTGCTTCAAAGATATATGGGTTAGAGGCCGACACGACATCATTTGTCACACTTGATGGAAGCATGGAAGTAATGCTTGTGGAGATCACTAACAAGACAGATGAGGCTATGGAGATAGTCCCAATCGGGGCAATCCCAATCTATGGCAGAAGTGCTGACAATATCAGGGATCACAGACATGTGACATCACTTTTGCACAGAATAGAAACCACACAATACGGCATTGAGGTTACACCTGTCCTCTCATTTGATGAGCGTGGACACCGGAAAAATGATATAAGCTACTTCGTATATGGATCATCCGGAAACGGAGAAAGTCCTGAGAGTTTCTATCCTACCGTTGAGCAGTTTATAGGAGAGGGAGGCTCTTTCCTTATTCCTGAGGCAGTCAGAACTGAAAAAGCAGGTGCAAAGGCCGGAGAAAAATTTCAGGGAAAAGAAGCAGTCGGAGCAATAAAATTTGCAAACCGTATTATAAAACCGCTGGAGACGGTAAGCTATATCATGCTTGCGGGTCTTACGGAAAAAGAAAATGACGTAAATGCCATTACCGGACGGTACCGCAGTGTACTTGAAGTAAAAGAAGAACTAAACACCGTCAAGAAACACTGGATAGACAAGGTAAATATTGATTTTGAGACAGGAAATGCCGAGGAGGACAATTATCTTAAATGGATATGTTTTCAACCTATCTTACGAAGAATATACGGCTGTTCATTCCTTCCACATCATGATTATGGAAAAGGTGGAAGAGGCTGGAGAGATCTATGGCAGGACTGTCTTGCACTTTTACTGATGGAACCTTCGGATGTCCGCAGGATGATTGTAAACAATTATGGCGGTGTGAGAATTGATGGAACCAATGCGACCATTATAGGAAACGAGCCTGGCGAGTTTATTGCTGACAGAAATAACATCACACGTGTATGGATGGATCACGCATTCTGGCCATTTGTAACCACAAAGCTTTATATTGACCAGACCGGTGATACAGATGTACTGTTTGAGCATACGACGTACTTTAAGGATTACCAGTCCATGAGAGGCACAAGCCATGATGAAGCATGGAATACTACATATGGTAACAAACAAAGGACGGCAGGCGGTCAGATATATTTTGGAACGGTTTTAGAGCATATTCTGATTCAAAATCTGTGTGCTTTCTATGATGTTGGGGAGCACAACGAGATGAAGCTGCACGGTGCAGACTGGAACGATGCGCTCGATATGGCATGGGACAAAGGCGAAAGTGTTGCATTTACATGTGCATATGCCGGAAATCTGCTTGATATAGCAAAGTGTTTAAGAAATGTGGAAAAAATAAGTGGAATAAACAGGATTGAGGTGTTAGATGAGCTTAAGCTGCTGCTTGCTGATGACGAAATACTTTACAACTGCCATGACAAAAAGCAGGATCTTCTCATGAGCTATGCAAAGGCATGTGAGAACTGCACAAGCGGAGGCACTGCTCTTATCCCAATAGCTGCGATTTGCGAAAACCTGGAGCATAAGGCTGAGTGGATGATGAAAAACATCCGCGAAAACGAATGGATATCAGATGGCACGGATGGAGGCTGGTTCAACGGATATTATGACAATAACGGCAGACCGGTGGAAAGATGTGAGAGTGGAGATGTACGCATGATGCTTACAGGACAGGTATTTGCCATCATGAGTGGAACCGCAAAAAAAGAACAGATCAAGGCAATCTGTAATAGTGCAGACAAATATCTGTTTGATCAAAAAGCCGGTGGCTACAGACTAAACACTGATTTTAAGGAAGAAAAGTTTGATCTTGGAAGAATGTTTGGATTTGCATATGGTGAAAAAGAAAATGGTGCTGTATTCTCACATATGGCTGTAATGTATGCCAATGCGCTCTATAAACAGGGCTTTATAAAAGAGGGTTACAAGGTATTAAAGACGCTTCTTGATACTGCGATGGACTTTGACAGAAGCAGGATGTATCCGGGAGTACCGGAGTATTTTGATAATGATGGAAGAGGTCTGTATTCATATCTTACAGGTGCCGCAAGCTGGTATATGCTTACTATGATAACATCTGTTTACGGAGTCCATGGAGAGCTTGGAGATCTTGTTATTGAGCCTGTACTCATGCCACAGCAGTATAACGAAAAAGGTGATGCAAAAGTTTCGTTAGAATTTGCAGGTCATGGATTTGATATTTTAGTTCACAATCCTGATAAGCTCGAACCTGGGGATGCGCAGGTCAAAAGAGCACTCTGTGATGATGTAAAAGTGGAAAATGTTACAGGAAACAGCGTGCGTATTCCAAAGCAAGCTATTGAAATGCTTTCTACAGACAAATGTCATACGGTTGAGATATACATAGAGTGATAGTTTATAAAATTAATAGCGTTTGATATCGTATCATTGGGTATCAGCTAAATAAAATTCCCACGCATGTTTGCGTGGGAATTTTTTGTGCGTAGTACAAGGCTTTTGGCATCAGGCCACCACATGGATTTGTAGTACCTGTCGCGATATTTCTTTGGTGTAAGCCCCGTAAAATTCTTGAATATCTGGATAAAGTGGCTCTGTGATGAAAATGACAGGTAGTTGGCTATATCTATAATCGGCTTATCTGAGTATTTGAGCAGGTGAGTCGCTTTTTCTATTTTCTTTTCCCTTATATAATCACTTATCGAAACACCGAGATTCTGCTTGAATACCCTTGAAAGATAGCTCTCGGAAAGCCCTGTGTATGCAGCCAGATCAGCTATTGTGATACGCTCTTTTATGTTGCTGTATATATAGTCAACACACTGGGTAACAGGCTTTGAGAGGATAGACGATTTCTTCTGCAGCACCATCTTACCTGTGAAATCCTTTGCCATCTCGTGATGCAGGTCAGCAACCTGGCGTACGGTGGAGCAGCTGTCCATCTTAAGTATATAGAAGTCACTCAGACGGTATGCCTGCTCAGGCTCGAGTCCTCCATCAATACAGTATCTTGTGATCATGGCGGTTGTGACAACAAAGTGATATTTGATATTCTGTAAAGTATTTCTGGACAATACACCTGTTCCGTCAAGGTGTATAAATGCATCTTCTTTGCAGTTTTTTATTACATATTCCATATCCCCGGTTTTGACTGCGTTATAAAAACTATATTCAATACTTGGAGCCCGATGCAGTGATTCGCTCTCGCTGTCAACAAATTCTGCGTCATACCATTCTTTTGAAAGTGCCATAAAGGTTCTCCTTTGCAACAAAATATTAGATTTATGTCATCTTTCTATTATTATGACATGAATCTGATATTTTTACAATTGATTTAATATAAACGAAAACGGTTAAGGAGTAATATTACAACTGTAAACGAGATATCAAATTAATTCATAAGAAGATATCAAAGCAGTTTCTAGGGAGGAAATGAAAAATGAAACAGAAAGTGATTAGCACAATGCTGTTACTGTCTATGGGGGCAACACTCCTTGCAGGATGTGGAACAACAGCAGGAAACGGAACAGAAGGTGGAGCTTCTAATGCAGCAGAGGGAAAGGTTATCAATATCTATTCATGGAACGACGAGTTTCGAACAAGAGTTGAGGCTGTTTACCCGGAGGTTAAAGAAACTTCTAAAGATGGTACAATTACATACCTCAAGGATGGCACAGAAATTCATTGGGTAGTAAATCCTAACCAGGATGGTGTTTACCAGCAGAAGCTTGATGAAGCTCTTTCAAAACAGGCAGATGCAGCAGCAGATGACAAGATTGATCTCTTCTTATCAGAGACAGATTATGTATTCAAATATACAGATAAAGATGCAGACGTAGCAATGCCTCTTAAGGATCTTGGAATTGATTGTGACAAAGAGTTTGCTGATCAGTTCGATTTCACAAGAAAAACAGCTTCTGATTCAGACGGAGTACAGAGAGGTTCAACATGGCAGTGCTGTCCTGGACTTTTAGTTTACCGTCGCGATATTGCAAAGGATGTATTCGGAACAGATGATCCTGAAGCAATCGGTGAGAAGACAAAGGACTGGGATACATTAAAGGCTACAGCAGCGGAACTTAAGGCAAAGGGATACTACACATTCTCTTCTTACGCTGATACATTCCGTTTATATGGAAACTCAATCGACAACTCATGGGTACAGCCTGGAGCAGATGAGGTTGTAGTGGATAAGAAGATTACAAACTGGGTAGATGATTCAAAAGAGTGGCTTGATGCAGGATATGTTGATGCTAACATTAAAGGCCAGTGGAATGATGACTGGAACAAAGCAATGGGTTCTCAGTCAAAGGTATTTGCATTCCTTTTCCCAGCATGGGGAATTGATTTCACACTTGCACCAAACTGGGATGGAGCAGAAGGATCATGGGCTGTTACAACACCACCACAGGAGTACAACTGGGGCGGATCTTACATCCACGCAGCAACAGGAACAGATAACCCTAAGCATGTTAAGGATATCATCCTTGCTTTAACAGCAAATAAAGACAACTTACTCAAGATCTCTAAGGATTACTCTGATTTCACAAATACAAAATCAGGAATGCAGGAAGCAGCAAAAGATGATTCATTCGCATCAGACTTCCTTGGCGGACAGAACGCATTTGCTTACTTTGAACCGGTAGCTGAGAATATCAAGATTGCACCTCTTTCAGCATATGATCAGGGATGTGTAGAGCTTATCCAGAACTCATTCAGCGATTACTTACAGGGTAAGGTTGATTATGATAAGGCTAAGAAAAACTTTGAGACAGCAATTAAAGAGCGTTATCCTGATATCGAAAAGGTTACATGGCCGAAATAAGATAAATAAAACACCATGCGGAGCCTTTGGGCTTCGCAGAGGTGACTCTGGTAGAAAGGAATTTGGCTCATGAAGAAGAAAAGAAAGAGCGTAAGCTATGCAAAATGGGGATATATCTTTATTCTTCCGTTTTTCATAACATATTTAATTTTTTCTCTGATTCCGTTAGTAGATACTGTAAGGTTTAGTTTTTTTGAATACTATAGATCCGGAATCAAACAAATAGGACCGAATTTTGTGGGATGGGCTAACTATGCCGAGCTTCTTAAATCGGATATGATCACATATGGTAAGAATACTCTTATCCTCTGGGTTATCGGATTTATTCCACAGATTGTGGTTGCACTTGTTTTAGCAAACTGGTTCACTGATGCCAGATTAAAAATTCACAAATTACAGTTTTTTAAGGTAGTAATTTATCTGCCAAACCTGATCATGGCATCTGCATTTGCACTTTTGTTCTTTACACTGTTCTCGAACAGTGGTCCTGTGAACTCAATCCTGCAGTCTATGGGAGTAATCAGCAAGCCTATCGACTTTATGGGAAGTGTATTTGGAACCAGATCACTCATCGGCTTCATGAACTTCCTTATGTGGTTCGGTAATACGACTATTATGCTCATGGCAGCAGTCATGGGTATCAGTACAGAAGTATTTGAGGCGGCAGATCTGGACGGATGTAATGCATTGCAGAGATTCTTCTATATAACTTTACCGAGTATACGACCAATACTTGCATATACACTCATCACGTCAATCATCGGTGGACTACAGATGTTCGATGTACCTCAGATTCTGACGAATGGACAGGGAAATCCGGACAGATCGTCAATGACACTTATCATGTTCCTGAACAACCACTTAAAGAGTAAGAACTATGGTATGGCCGGAACATTGTCGGTATATCTGTTTATAGTCAGCGCAATTCTGTGCTTCATCGTATACAGAATGACAAATGACAGCGATCCTGACGGATCAAAGGCAGCAGCAAAGCGAGCTGCAAAAGAAGCTAGAAGAAAGAAAAAGGAGGCGGCTAAATAATGAAACCAAAACATAAAATTAATGTCCGCAGTGTTATAGCGCATATAGTTTTGATATTATTATCATTTTTATGCCTGTTCTTCTTTGTAATACTTATAATCAATGCGACAAGGTCGCATGCACAGCTGCAGAAGGGCTTCTCATTTATCCCGGGCGGGCATTTCCTGGATAATCTGAAATCTGTAGCTAATGACGGAACCTTCCCTATGTTTAAGGGAATAGTAAACAGCCTTATTATATCGGGCTCATGTGCAGCTTTATGTACATATTTTTCATCGCTTACAGCATATGGACTTTATGCTTACGATTTTAAATTAAAGAAAGCTGCATTTACATTTATCATGGCGATACTGGTTATGCCGACACAGGTTACTGCGATGGGCTTCCTGCGTTTAATAACAAATATGGGAATGTATGATTCGTGGACTCCACTTATCATTCCATCAATAGCATCGCCGGCGGTATTCTATTTCATGTACAGCTATCTACAGTCATCACTTCCTCTATCACTTGTAGAAGCTGCACGAATTGATGGTTCGAATGAGTTTAAGACATTCAACCATATAGTATTGCCAATCATGAAACCTGCAATTGCAGTACAGGCAATTTTCACATTTGTAGGTTCATGGAACAACTACTTCACACCGGCCCTGATCATCCAGTCAAAGAACAAGATGACAGTACCAATTTTGATTGCCACACTTCGAGGAGCGGACTATATGAATTTCGATATGGGAAAAATCTATATGATGATAACAGTAGCTATTGTGCCTATTATTGTTGTATATCTCCTCTTATCAAAATATATTATTGCCGGTGTCACACTTGGAGGCGTGAAGGAGTAAACGATTTAATTAGTTTTAGCATCAGAGCAGATGGCTTACATATATGTTATGTGGGTCATCTGTTTTTTAGTATATTGAAATATGAGGTATGGCATATTTTTTATTTAGGAAATATTGTGGCACCTATGCAGTATATCAGCAAAAAAATGCAGAAGAACAGTACAATAACTAAATGATTGCTGATTAAATAATTCTAAAATGATAGATTATAGAATTGACTCATGGTATAATATAACGAACGTAAAGATATGTGCGTCGAAAGAGATATCATATAGATAAGATTGGAGAAAATACATGAACCCAGCAAGCATAATGAAAATGATGAAAGCAAAAAATACATTTACAGCAAACCACCCAAAGTTTGTATCCTTTTTACAGTATGCATTCGGAAGCGGCATCCCGGCAGACTCTGTTATTGAAATCACAGTTACAAAGCCTGGACAGGAGCCTGTGACCTCCAATATCAAGGTGCAGCAGTCAGATCTCGAGCTTTTGGAGAGTCTTAAGGACTTAAAATAGAGGTAAAATATGTTATACCAGATTAAAGATGGGACAGTTTCGGCAGGAGGTCAGACGATTCTGTCCCATGTTGATTTTTATATAAAGGAAAAAGAAAAAATAGCTGTAGTCGGCAAAAACGGCGCTGGAAAGACCACGCTGCTTCGGCTTCTTGCTGGAGAGCTGACACCGGACAGGGATGACAGCAGGGGCAGCTACGGCAGAAGCAATGATATGGTCACTGGATCTGCCACTGCAGGCAGTGATTTAGATGGTACGGCAAAAAGAACTCAAAGAGCAAAAAAGAAGAAACCGTCGGGAAACACGGAAACCGGAATCACCATGTCCAGAAATATCACAATTGACATGCTTAGACAGGCAGATAAATCAAATCAGGATTTGACAATAGAACAGATACTGCTTGAAGCCTGCCCGGATAAGGATACATTTTCCAAAGAGAGGTTTGACTACGAGATGGAGTATGACCGGCTGTTTACAGGCTTTGGCTTTGAAAAGAGTGACAAGACGAGGCTTTTTAGGAGCTTTTCAGGAGGAGAACAGACGAAGATTTCTCTGATAAAGCTGCTTTTAAAGAAGCCTGATCTTTTGCTCTTGGATGAGCCGACTAATCATTTGGACATGAAAACGGTGGAGTGGCTGGAGGATTATCTGATTAACTATCCAAAGGCTGTAGTTATGGTGTCCCATGACAGGGCATTTCTTGATGCAGTTGCGACTGGTGTATATGAGCTTGAAAACGGAGCATTGCACAGATATGCCGGCAACTACACGCAGTACAGGCAGCAGAAGCTTAAAAATCTGCAGATACAGCGCAAAGCCTACGAGCGCCAGCAGGCGGAGATTGCGCACAATAATGAGCTTATCGACAAATTCAAGCATAAGCCGAAAAAAGCTGCGTTTGCACGCTCGCGCAAGACCATGCTGGCGCGCATGAAGCTGATAGAAAAGCCGGTTGAAGACGAAGCTCATATTTTTACAGGCAATATCGAGCCACAGTTTCCGGGCGGTAAATGGGTTTACGAGGCGAAGGAATTAAAAATTGGATATGACGGCAGTGTACTGCTTGAGCTGTCGCTTCGTATAAGGCGTGGTCAGAAGATTGCCGTAATTGGTGACAACGGCATAGGAAAATCAACATTTCTAAAGACGGTGGCAGGACTTATTCCACCAATAAAGGGCACAAGCCAGCTCGGCAGCAATCTGCTGGTGGGATATTTTGACCAGCAGTCGGCACTTATAGACAGCGATAAGACCGTGAGAGATCATTTTCACGAGCTTTTTCCGGCACTTCTGGAGAAGGATTTAAGAAAGACGCTTGGCATGTATCTGTTTGGAGGGGCAAATGCCTCAAAGCGTATCAGCTCGCTCTCAGGTGGTGAGAAGTCCAGGCTTGTGCTCGCAGAGCTTCTGACAGGCCGTCCGAACTTAATGATACTCGATGAGCCGACCAATCACATGGATATTCCGGCGAAGGAGACACTCGAATCGGCATTTAAGGCATATACCGGCACCATGCTCTTTGTATCGCATGACAGGTATTTCATAAAGCAGGTGGCTGATGCCATACTGGTCTTTGAAAATGACAAGGTGATGTACTATCCGTTTGGCTATGACCATTATATTTCAAGGCTTAAGGCATCACAGGACGGCAATCTGCCGGCACTCATGCAGGCAAAGGATGCTGCGATGGTCGAGGCACTTGCGGCTGTCCCAAAGAGGGAGAGGCATGAGACCAGACAGCTTTCAACAGAAGAGGCGTACCTAGAGTGGAAGCTTGCACTTGCGGCAGAGCCGGTGGTGAAGGCAGCTGAAGAAGCAGAAAAGGTTTATGAAGAGCTATGTGAAGCAGAAAGCGAGCTTAACGAAGAAAATGTCGATAAGCTGCGACTGCAATATGAAAAAGTTGCTGACTCATGGACAAATGAGTGTACAAAATGGTATGATATATACTTAGATGAGATGTATCCGGAGAGTGATTTTTAATTTGCAGACATAAGGGAATCAATGACATTTGCTGTATATCATAAATTATCCGGGGAGAAAGGATTATATATGTGGTTATCAAGATATTTTGTGTATTTTATTATATTTAGCTGTATGGGCTGGATATATGAGAGCATCTACTGTACCATCAGAGCAAAAAAATGGGAAAACAGAGGCTTTCTCTATGGTCCGCTTTGTCCTATTTACGGAGCCGGAGGTGTCGCGATCACTGCGATAGCAGATTTCATTTCGGCTCACACGGATGCGACATTTACATGGTGGCAGATATTTCTTGTGGCATTTTTGGGAAGCATTGTCTTAGAATATGGCACATCGTGGGCGCTTGAGAAGCTGTTTCACGCATACTGGTGGGATTACAGCAGCATGCCGCTTAATATAAACGGCAGGGTGTGTTTTCCATATTCTGTAGGCTTTGGGGTGGCAGGACTTATAGTGGTATATTTCATTGCACCATTTACGAAGTTCATCACAGGCTGGATGTCACCTATATGGTATGAGTTTTTCTCACTGCTTCTTATGGGCTTTTTAGCTGTAGACACTGCAATCACCGTGTCAGCGCTTACAGATTTCAGTAGGACAATAGTCAATCTGCAGAACAATTTCAACACCTATATGGATGAGGTTGTGGAAGAGGTTAAAGAGCGTAAGAAGGCGGCAGATGAAAGGTCGCAGGAGAGGTCACAGGAGCTTGCGGAGGCAGTCGAGGAGCGCAGAAAGAGAAAACGTATCAGAGCCAGTGCAGACCGCGTCATCGATTCAATGGGTGCTTTAAAGAAATCTGCGCTTAACCGAGCACAGGGCTTCAGAAATCCAAAGGTGGAGAACAGGTATCTCGAGACATTTACAGAGAGTCTGAAGGAACGCTTTAAAAGAGAACGTATAAAGAAAGTAAAGAAGGAAAAAGGCAGATAAATAACAAATAAAAATTTTTTAAAAAAATTTCAAAAAAAGCTTGCATTATCCGATTGACCATGGTATTATAATATACGGTTCGTTGGTCAAGCGGTTAAGACGCCGCCCTCTCACGGCGGAAACACGGGTTCGATTCCCGTACGGACTGCTAAAACAAAAAGCTCTCAGTACACAGTGCTGAGGGCTTTTTATTTTTGCAAGCAATTAATAACTATAAAACCACTTAGAACAAAAAGCTGATGCCTGCATGTAAGCATGACGCATCAGCTTTTTTATTCTTAAGGTGGCTCAAATCATTATGTCTAAAGTATAATAATACTTGCGCACTTCAAATCATTGCCCAGATTGTATACTCTGCCGGAATCGACACCGACAACAGTTGGTCGGAGAATGTAGTACTCACTGTTTTTTACAACTCTTGCCTTTTCACCATTGCTAAGCTGTACAATTGAATCAACAGGATATAGAATCATACTGCTCATGAAAGCACGCATGACACCTATATCAAGCTGGTTTGTCATGGACATAAGCATCTCAACTGCATCACGCTGTGATAAGGCATCCTTGTACGGACGCTTTGTGACAAGCGCATCATAGACATCTGCGACAGACAAAATCTTTGCAAACTGACAGATTTTTGGTGCATCAAAGCCGAGTGGATATCCGGTTCCGTCAATGCGTTCGTGGTGCTGCAGCACTCCCATCAGTATAGAGTTGTTTAAATCCTTTCGGTCTTTTAGCATATTGTAGCCGTACACGGAATGTTTTTTCATGATATTAAACTCATCATCCGTGAGCCTGCCCGGCTTGTTTAGAATTTCATTGGGGATCATTGTCTTGCCTATATCGTGCAGCAGGCCGGATACACCTATGTCGTGGATTTCGTTGTCAGGCAGCTTCATCTGCTTGGCAAGAATCATTGAAATAGTAGCCACATCCACACTGTGCTTGAAGGTGTACTCATCGCTTGTTTTGAGGGAACTGATATCGACAGCTATGGCATCGTTTTCATTGATGGCCTCCATGAGCGAGTCTGCAATCTGGTTTGTTGCCTGTGTTAGCTCCTCGGAGTTAGTGTTGTTGAAGATGTACTGGACACCGGTTGATACACGCTGCCTGACACTGTCGCTTAAGGTGACCTTGGAACGGTCGTCCGTACGCAGCTGTTTGACCATGGCGGCAGCCTTTGGAGACAGTATGGCATCCGGATCGTCAGGATCAGCACTTCCCTCGCGGATGTATACTGACATTATACCGAGCTTAAGCAGCGAAGAGATGATATAATCATCGATAGCTGAGCCCTGTACCACCAGGTTACGGCCGGTAGGATCCTTGATGACCTGATCAATAATCATGCCGGGTTTCAATTGTCGTGTTCTCATATATCTGCGTTTAATCATATCCGCTCCACAACCAAATTAGTCTAATTTAAAAGATAAATCAAAATACTACGAATATTATATAGTGTATTTGTACTAAAAACAATCATAAATTGAGATTTTTTTAGTGTTTTTTTGTAATAAAACAACCCCGGCATTTGCCGGGGCTGATGATGGTATTGTATTTATCAAAATCAGAGGTTAGATGTGGTGACCGCCGCCGCTGTGACTGCCGCCACTATGACCTCCACCACCGCTGTGACCGCCACTTGAGCCTGAGCTTTGTGGACTGTAGTGTCTTGTCTGGTTCATAAAGCGTGCGCGTGCATTTTGAATCTCTACCTTTGTAAATGCTGCACCCATGAGCTCGTTGCTCTTAGCCTTGCGGCCCTTTGACAGGGATAATGCATATACAAAGCAAAAAATCATGCCGGCAGCGAGAGCGATAAAGATGCTCGAAATGTATCTGAGAGGCTGTGATATATGTCCGCCTGCAAGGACTGTGTTGACCTGGTCTATTGTTTCCGTACAGCAGGTGAAATAGTCGTAATCATGACTTGAGGTGGCATATATATAAGTGTTGTCACAGATGGAGTTACATTTTGAGTTCGGGATGGTTCTCTGCGTGCTTCCCTCACAAGCCAGATAAATCTCGTTTAAATCTCTGTCTATTACAAAAATGACACCGTTTGCACCGGTTCCGAAATAGCCTTCAAATGTATTGACTGCATAGCTTTCAGTGCTTCCGTAAGGATGTGAGGTAGTGGTGACAACAGCTATGTTGCAGTATTCGGTTGTCTTTTTCATCTGTGAGATGAGCTTGCCTTTTACGGCATCGTCAATGAAATTGGCAGAGTCCTCAAGGATGTACTCGTAGCCGGTAGACTTGTTTGTGCCGCTTAGATTGTAATTTGTGGCTGTCTCAGTGGCATATACATTTGATGAGCTGCTCAAAACAAGGATTGTAACAAGCAAAAATAATGTAAACAAAGCTGAGCACATGCATTTTATACAATGCAAAAAAGGACTTTTATAATTATTTCTATGCACGGTCATCACCTCCCTTATGTGTGGCAAACTGTGGCAGCTTGCGCGTTGTAAGCACATTGAATGCGCGGATGACATTAATCAGTGTGATAAGCACTGAGGCGATGATGATAAAAGCTGCGCCATAGTACCATGCATCGAGCACCGGCTGGAACAAAAGAACAGCATCGCCAATAAGCATGGATACCATGCCAAAGATGAGTCCGGCAACTCCCTTGTGTCCGGGCATCCGGTCAAAGCTTGAGAAGGCTCTGATTGAAAAAATAAATGATATGATGGTCAAAATAACAAATAAAATCAGGCTGCCGTCTGCATTGCCAAAGCTGCCTCCGATACCTGCAATGATTGCAAACAGAGCAGGAACAAATTGAATGACAAATATAAAAAGTATAAAGTAAGCTATAAACGATGTGTTTGTCTTTTTCTTTATGGTTTTCGTGGCCTTTTTTGCAGCCTTAAGGCGTCTGCGGTTGTTGATTGCACCAAGTGCCTCCGGCTGTTCCTTTGCGATACGGCCCTTATCCTCGGTACCGGCTTCCTTTACAGCAATCATGGTCAGCTCCTGTGAGTAACAGATATTTGCGATAATCGCAAGCACACCGACTATGGTGAGAGTTATTCCGGGAGTGAGAACCGTCAGCAGACATAATAAAATGTATACCGGAATTGCCGCAATGAGTGAGCCTAGCAGGAATTTACCGACAGATATAGGCAGATCTGCAACAACCTTGCCGGTCTGGCCGTTTACTGTGGCATATGCTACACGATCCTTATTGCGGTATGACAAAAACCATACCGGAAACATCGAGTAATCTGTTTCTTTTACAGTAGTGCCAAGACTTAAAGGTGAAAGAGCCGCGGAGTCACTGTCGACTGACAAGCCGGTAAAGGCAGGCTCTTTACTTATTTCGTTTACTGTGTTTGTGCAGGCAGCATCCATTGCGTCACTTGCGTAAACCGTTGATGGTAAATCAGCTGTATCAGCGTAAAAACCACTTAAGAATGCCGGTGTAAAGCGCTTCATATTCTTCACATCATAAGGCGCGAGTTTTTCGCTGATGCTGTCATCAAATGATGAAGATGCATCGTAGGACAGGCCTTTGTAGTAGGCATCGAGATCTCCCTCGAGCCTGAAATGGTCTGTAATGATGTAATCTCCTGAACGGTGGGATCTTTTCGCCGGAAGTGAAATAGGAGCCTTCTGGGTTACATAATATGTCCAGTAAGGCATGTAGATACCTCTGAATCCGTCGATAAACTTAGGATCCTTAAGCTCCTTTGGCGCGAAAATAGCCTTTTTCATGAGGCTCATGTAGGCCTGCTTACAGTCATCCTTGCTCTTTGCAAATGGTATGATATAAGCCGGCTTGTGCTCCTTTTGCATGCGGCTGTAGAGCACAGTTGATGCACCGCAGAAGCTGCAGAAGCCTGCTGCGGTATCGTCTGTGCTCAGGATTTCTCCTCCGCACTGAGGGCATGTGAAAATGGTTGCGTCGAAGTCCTTCTGGACCTCGGCGTCAGAGGTTTTGTCCTCGTACGCGTAAGGGTCGAAAAGTGAATGACAGTATTCACAGGCTAACTGGCCTGATTTGATGTCAAACTTCACATTTCCACCGCAATTTTTACATGCGAACATTTTGTTTCTCCTTTCTATTCCCTTTTACTTTTTTATCTGCTTGAATAAATAATTCCTTCCAGATTGACGGATGGAAGAGGATGAGCAGTGGAAACAGCTCGAGTCTTCCGGCAAGCATGTCAAACATCAGTATATATTTGGAGAAATTATTAAAAAAGCCGAAATTGCATGTCGGACCGACCAGAGAAAGACCCGGTCCGATATTGTTAAATGTAGCTGCGACAGCCGTGAAATTGGTAGTGAAATCATAGTTTTCAACGGAAACAAGCAGCATTGAAACAACAAAAATGACGGCATACGTCATGAAATAAACATTTATTGACCTGATAACATCATGGTCTACAGGCTTGTGCTCAAAGGTGAGCTTTTTCACACTCTTTGGGTGAATGTAGCCATTTAACTCCTTAAGTATTGTCTTTACAGCGATGACAATACGAGATACCTTGATACCGCCGCCGGTGCTTCCGGCACATGCACCAATGAACATCAAAAGCACAAGCAGTGTCTTTGAAAGCTCAGGCCATCTGTCGAAATCGGTGCTGGAAAATCCGGTTGTCGTGATGATTGAGCCAACCTGAAACGCTGCCTTTGTGACTGCGTCAAACACACCGGTACACATATGCGCGATATTCACGCTTATGACTACAACGGAGGCTATTATGATGCCGAAATAGTATCTGACCTCCTCAACCTTAAGTGCGTCACGGATGTGACCGAAGAAAAGCAGGTAGTAAGCGTTGAAATTGACACCGAAAAGTATCATAAATATGGTAACAACCCACTGCAGATAAACATTGTAGCCGCAAAAGCTGTCGTTTTTGATACCAAAGCCTCCTGTTCCGGCTGTGCCAAGAGAGGTACAGATGGCATCGTACAGAGGCATTTTCCCGAAAAGCAGGAAAATAATCTCCATAGTCGTAAGACCAAAGTATATTATGTATAAAAGCCTGGCGGTATGCTTCATCTTTGGAACGAGCTTTCCAACTGAAGGCCCGGGGCTTTCTGCGCGCATCAGGTTGATATTGCTGCCGCCTGAAAGCGGGATGATTGCCAGAAGAAAAACAAGCACACCCATACCGCCAATCCAGTGCGTAAAGCAGCGCCAGAAATTCATGCAATATGAGAGTGATTCTACCTCAGGCAGGATGCTCGCTCCTGTCGTGGTGAAGCCGGAGATGGTCTCAAAAAGAGCATCTGTGAAGCTTGGAATCTCTCCTGATATGTAAAACGGCAGACAGCCGAATATACTCAGTACGACCCAGCCCAGTGCGGTTGTTGCACAGCCCTCCTTCAGGTAAAAGGTAAAATCCCTCGGTTTTTTAGCCGAAAAAATAAAACCGATAGCTATGCTTATGAGTGCAACAATCAAAAAGTAGATGCCGCTTTTTTCATAATAAATACCGGCAACAATACATGGCAGAAGCAGCAAAAAGCCTTCAAGCTTTAAAATATATCCCAAAAGATATCGAATTACTGAAGTGTTCATATCATTCCCCCACTATTCCATAATATCCTGAAGATTCGTAAAGCCGGTATTGGTTGTTATAATCATGACAGTATCATTTTTTTGTATGCAGTCATTACCTGTAGGAATAATAATTTTGCCGTTTCGGTTGATGAAGCAGATGAGCAGATGCTTTTTGAGCTTTAAGTCGCGAAGCGGTATGTCTGTCACATTTGAGTTTTCTGATACAAAGAACTCAATTGCTTCAACTCTTGAGTCGTACATGTGGTAGAGAGTCTCTATATTGCAGTTCATAGAGTTTTTCTTTGCACGGACATAGGCAATTATGGCTTCTGAGGTGATGTATTTTGGCGAGATTACACTGCCAAGGTCCAGGCTGTTTATGACATTGGTAAAAGTTATACGATTAAGCTTTGTTATGACCTTTGCATTGGAAACCTGCTTCGCATAGAGCGTAAGCATGATGTTTTCCTCGTCTATACCGGTAAGAGGTACAAATGACTGGCAGGTCTCTATGCCCTCTTCCTTTAAGAGTGCCTGTTCTGTTCCGTCACCGTTTATGATGACAGCATCCGGAAGCAGTATGGAAAGTTCTTCACAGCGCTCGAAGCTATTTTCGATTATTTTGACCTTTATGCCACGTGATATGAGCTGCTTTGCCAGGTAATATGCTGCTTTGCCGCCTCCGATAATCAGTGTGTTTTTTACGCTGTGTGTATTGACTCCGATGTGGCTGAAAAACTCCTTTGTATGTCTGCGTTCGCCGACAAATGACAGCTTATCGCCCTTGCGGAGCACAAAATCACCTGATGGGATAGTGACCTCATCATCTCTCTCGACTGCACCGATAAGTATGTTGGCATGGTGTCTGGTGCCCAGATCCATGAGCTTTGTTCCGTCGAGGATGCTGCCCTCGGGAATCTCATACTTGATGAGCTGTGCCTGACCGTGAGCAAAGTTTGTCACCTCAAGGCTGGACGGCAGATGAAGAATATGAGCCATCTCAATAGCTGCCTCAAGCTCAGGGTTGATAATGAGTGCAAGACCAAGCTTGTCGCGCAGATATTTGGCCTCCTGGCTGTATTCAGGCGTTCTGACTCTGGCTATAGCAGCACAGTTGCCGACCTGTGTGGCAATGGTACAGCATAGCAGATTCAGCTCATCAGAGCCTGTGACTGCGATGATTAAGTCGGCATCATCAATACCGGCTTCCTGCAGTATCTTGTAGCTGGCACCGTTTCCTGCAATACCCATTACATCATAGATATTGGATACCTGGGAAATCCTCTCTCTGTTTTTGTCGACAATTGTTATGTCGTGCCCCTCCTTGCCAAGCTGCTCAACGAGAGTACGGCCTACCTTGCCGCATCCGACGATGATAATTCTCAGTCCCTGGGAGGGAACCACTCCTTTTTTGAACATTATTTCCTCCGTATATAAAAATATAATGATATGAGGGTCAAAAGGTATTTTGCCCCTCATTTATGATTGTGTGGTGGATAGAATTATTATGACTATCATATATCAATGGATTATAACATAACGCATATATATTTCATAGAGAAAAAAGTCCCAAAAATATGAGATTGTAATAAAGTACAAAAAGTGATAAAATTGATTTTATTGTAGTATTTGAATAGCTGTTTGAACAGCAATAAGAGATAGATTTTTGGAGCTTTAAGTAATGACGGGATTTTTAAAGGCAAACTACCATACGCACACCTATAGGTGCCAGCATGCATATGGCAGCGAGCGCGAATATATAGAGGCGGCTATCAGAATGGGCATCGCAGAGCTTGGCTTTTCAGACCATGTGCCGTGCCCCTTTAAGGATGGCTATGTGTCGGGCATCCGGATGACGATGGAGCAGGCACCGGAGTATGTGTATGCCATCAGGGAGCTTGGGAAGGAGTATGCATCCGACATAAAGCTCTACGTTGGCTTTGAGGCGGAGTACATACCGGAGTTTTTCAAGGAGCAGAAGGCTATGTTTGACAGGCTTGGCTGTGATTACATGATAATGGGCCAGCATTTTATGAAATCAGAGCAGACAGGCCCGTATACAGGCACACCGACAGATGATGAGAGTCGTATACGCGAGTATGTGGATACTGTTATAGAGGGCATGAAAACAGGCATGTACAGCTATTTAGCACATCCTGATTTAATAAATTATCAGGGACTTGATTCTGTCTACGAATGGGAGATGACGAGGATGTGCAAGGCACTTAAGGAGCTTAACATACCGCTTGAGATAAACATGCTTGGTATCAGTGCAGGAAAGCACTATCCGACAGAGCGCTTCTGGTGTATACCGCATGACATCGGCAACAAAGTGATACTTGGGCTTGATGCACATACAGTGGACAATATATGTGATGTGGAAAGCTATGAAAAGGCACTTGATATAGTCAGAAAATATGACCTGAATCTTATTGACCGGATTGAGATATAGTTACTTACAAAATATCAAATACCAAAAGTGAGGAATGCTATGATTATTACAGAAGAAAAATATAATGAGGAATTAACAAGATATGTTTTGCCTTTTATCAGGCTTAATTTTGAAGATGGCTATATGAAGAGTGCAGATGGCACACGCATACATTACGGCTATGTGACGACACCTGTAGCAAAGGCTGCCATAGTCATATCACATGGATTTACAGAGTGTATGCCTAAATATTATGAGATGATTTACTATTTCGCAAAGGCCGGATACTCAGTATATATGGTGGAGCATCGAGGACATGGCTTTTCGGACAGAAGTGTATCCGATATAAGCATGGTCACTGTAAACAGCTTTGACGATTATGTGAGTGATCTTGATATGTTTATCCGCGAGATTGTGATGAAGCGTGAGGGGCGCAGACCGCTTTACCTGTACGGTCACTCTATGGGAGGCGCGATAGCTGCCCTGTATCTTGAGAAGCATCCTGAGGTATTTACAAAGGCAGTACTTTCAAGCCCTATGATAGAGATGCTTTATGGTAATTTTTCACATTTTGCCGTGGAGGCGATACTGTTTGTCGCAAGTGTGCTTAACTGGAACGATAAATATCTGCCGAGCCAGACACCGTATACGGATGAGTATGATTTTGAATCGAGCTGTTGTCTGTCAAAGGCGCGCTATGACTACATATACAAGTGCAAGGTGGAGGAGGAACGCTATCGTACAAATGGCGCCACCTACAGATGGTGCAGGGCCGGGCGCAAGGCATCCAAATATATAAAGAAGCATGCACAGGAAATTAAAATACCGGTGCTGTTATGCCAGGCGGGAAAGGATTATCTGGTTTCAAATGCCGCTGAGGATGAATTTATTGCGAAACTGCCTCAGGGCATTAAGAAGGTCTATCCTGATTCAAAGCACGAGATATTTAATGCGGATGATGATACCTTGGAGAAGTTTTACTCAGATATCCTTGATTTTTGGGCTTGAACATGAAAATGAAATTCGTCAAGTGAAAAATGTGACATAAAAAATCATTTGTTTTGTTAGAAATGACATATGGATTTAAAATACAATATATAGTATAATCACAACTGTTGCGGACAAGATGTTAGTATTTAAGCCGATGGTAAGAGTACGTAAAGCATAGCCCGTACAGAGAAAAATAATAAAATATATCAATATTGTAACAGGTAAATATACTATCAAACAAATGTGAGGAGAAAGAAAATGTCAGACGAAGTTTTAGACGATGTAATGATTAAGGGTTCATGTAAGGGAAAAGCAGATGCTATTGTAAATTGCCAGTGCAATATCGAGAGTGCACCGGTCAGATGCGAGCAGGCAGAAAGATGTATGTTCTATTCTTATTATAAGTGCAGCAAGCAGTGGAAGAGGCTTGCATAGTTAAAATTAAAGATTAAAAGCTCCGGGCTGACAATGAAGTCGGCATGGAGCTTTTTTGCGTATATAAAGAAAAAAATATTTTACACGCGGAAAACTTATGATAATATATAAAAAAGGTAACTATTCAGAACCATTGAGAACAAAAAAAGCTGATGCGTCATGCTCGCATGTAAGCGGCAGATTTTCTTGTTCTCAAGGTGGCTCTGGATGGATACGTAAAACAAGATATAGGAGAGACACGCATGAAGAGAGTTTTGGTACTGAGTGATTCACATGGTAATGTGGGAAATATGATTCGGGCAGTCAAAAGAGAGGAGCCTGATATGATACTTCATCTGGGAGACTGCGTTGTGGATGCGGATGCCCTTAGGAGAGAGTTTCCCCATATAACCATGGTCAATGTGCCGGGAAACTGTGATTTTTCACGGGGAGATACAGAGAGACTTATTGATATCGACGGCTATAAGGTACTCATGTGCCATGGACATACATACGGAGTAAAGATGTCATATATGCATCTGGAGCTTCATGCGAAGGAAATCGGGGCAGACCTTGCGCTCTTTGGCCATACACACAAGCTGTTTTATGATAAGCATAATGGTCTTGCGATGATGAATCCGGGAAGCATCGGTGCACCGCTGTGGGGCTGCATGCCATCATACGGTATCATCACATTTGACAAAGAACACGATGTTATGAAGTTGGATGTTGATTATATTGAGTATTGACGAATGATTTATCAAAGCGGTATAATATTGGCTAATACAGTTATTTATATAGGAAGCAGAGGAAAAACAGACAAATGGTAAAGGTAGTAAAGTTTGGCGGCAGCTCGCTCGCCAGTGCAGAGCAGTTCACAAAGGTTGGCGACATCATAAGAAGCGATGAGTCAAGAAAATATGTTGTGCCGAGTGCACCGGGAAAGAGAAATTCCAAAGACACAAAGGTAACAGATATGCTTTATGCATGCTATGATCTGGCTGAGAATGATCAGGATTTCAAGGTTATGCTCAGAAAAATCAAGGACAGATATGATTCAATCATAAATGGCCTTCATTTAAAGCTGGCGCTTGATGAGGAGTTCAAGATTATCGCTGAGAATTTCAAGGCAAAGGCAGGTGCAGATTATGCAGCCTCTCGTGGTGAGTACTTAAACGGAATCATCATGGCAAACTATCTCGGATATGAGTTTATAGATTCGGCAACAGTCATCTTTTTTGATGAGAATGGCAATTTTGACGCGGAAAAGACAGACAAGGTGCTCTCAAAGAAGCTTGAGCAGACAGAAAAGGCTGTTATTCCGGGCTTTTACGGAGCAGGACCTGACGGAAAGGTAGTTACCTTCTCAAGAGGTGGTTCGGATATTACTGGTTCCATCGTGTCAAAGGCATGTCATGCCAGCATGTACGAGAACTGGACAGATGTTTCAGGTTGTCTTGTAGCTGATCCTAGAATTATCGACAATCCACAGCCAATCAAGGTTGTTACTTATAGAGAGCTCAGAGAGCTTTCATATATGGGAGCATCAGTGCTCCACGAGGATGCTGTTTTCCCTGTAAGAAAGGCAGGCATCCCAATCAATATCAGAAATACAAACGACCCGGAAGCACCTGGTACTCTCATCGTTGAGAGCACATGCCAAAAGCCTGATTATACCATCACAGGTATCGCAGGAAAGAAGGGCTTTGTTGCGGTAAATATTGACAAGGACAAGATGAACTCAGAGGTGGGCTTCTGTAGAAAGGCTCTCCAGGCGTTTGAGGAGAACGGTATCTCTATAGAGCATATGCCATCAGGTATCGATACTATGACAGTATTCGTACATCAGGCAGAGTTTGAGGGCAAGGAGCAGCAGGTTATCAGCTCAATCAGAAGACTTGCTCATCCTGATATCATTGACCTCGAGTCAGACCTCGCGCTTATCGCTGTTGTTGGCCGTGGCATGAAGTCAAACCGTGGTACAGCCGGCAGGATTTTCTCTGCACTTGCACATGCCAATATCAATGTGCGCATGATTGATCAGGGTTCATCAGAGCTCAATATCATCATCGGTGTAAGCAATGATGACTTTGACAAGGCAATAAAAGCCATCTACGATATTTTTGTTGTCACACAGCTGTAATAAGCTACGGAGAGATTATCCGTTGGAACCGGAATTGAATAGGATAATTTAAAAATTAAATGTAGAATTTATAAAATAAAATCGAATTGAATAAAATGAAAATCAGTTAGAATTCAATTGGCATTAAAAATACAGAGCTTGTCGTAATATTAATATATGACAAGCTCTGTATTTTTTGAATAAGTGAAACTTTGAAAAAGCTTTATGAGGATGCTCTAAATGATAAAAACGAAATACCCTCACATCCGGTAAAAATGCGCATATATTATAGCGAAAGGAAGAAGTTATTATGCAAAAAGACACTATAATATATGTTACGGATCAGAGGCAAAAGTACCTCGCTGATATGCTGGGAGGAGAACAGACAGATTGCAGAAATATCGGCGGGATTGATTATGAGCGTGTTGGGAATATTGTGTTTCCTACACCGTTTTCAAAGCTAAAGCTTATAAATAGTGATATAGAAAAATTAAAACATAATATAATAATTAACAATATTGCAGTGTGGGGCGGAATGATGCCGGAGTGCTTTCCCGGCATTGACAGGGGCTGTGACTTTATGAGAGATGAAACTGTCATAGAGCAGAATGCCATTGTTACGGCCGAGGCCACTGCGTCCATAGCAATACAAAAAAGCATACATGGTATATACGGCTCAAAGGTACTTGTGAGCGGGTTTGGAAAATGCGGAAAGGCAATTGCCCGCGTTTTTTCTGCTATGGGAGCCCATGTCATGGTGATGGCAAGGAGAAAACAGGCAAGGCATGAGGCCGCTGAACTGGGATATGAAACGGTGGATTTTAATGATCCTGCCAAGGCCTGTTTTGAAACACTGTTTCTCATAAACACAGTACCGGATAGGGTTATAGATGAAAGTTTAATCATGATTTTGCAAAAAGATGCAATAATTATAGACATTGCATCTAAGCCCGGCGGCTGTGATTTTGAGGCTTGTAAGAGGTATCAGATAAACTGTACGCATGCGCTCGGCCTTCCGGGCATATACTGTCCGAAAACCGGTGCAAAAATACTTTATGACTGTATGAAAAGAAAAGGTATGACGGAGGGCTTATGGTTATTTCGGATTGCACCGTAGGAATGGGAATTACAGGCTCCTTCTGTAGTTTTGAAAAGACTAAGGATGTTGCAAAGCGGCTTGTGGATAGCTTCACACATGTGACACCTGTATATTCCTATAATGCACAGATGATGAACACACGCTTTGGAAAGGCGGGAGACTTTATGCATACTATCTCCGAAATCACAGGGGATGAGGGCATCAGGACACTGCAGGAGGCAGAGCGTGTCGGCCCGGGAAAGCTGTTTGACGTGATGGTGATTTACCCATGCACCGGCAACACAGCGGCAAAGCTTGCAAACGGCATAGTGGATACACCGGTTCTTCTCGCGGCAAAGGCTCATCTAAGAAACGGCAGACCGCTTGTTATCGGGATTTCCACAAATGATGCGCTCGGTATCAACTTTAAGAATATCGGAAAGCTGATGAATATGAAAAATATTTATTTTGTGCCGTTTGGGCAGGATGACTGTGTGAAGAAACCGAATTCACTCGTGTGTGATGGAAAACAGGTTGTCGACACAATAAATGAAGTGATGGCCGGACGACAGATTCAGCCGGTAATCCTCTAGAGTGGGGGATATTGCTTCATTGAGACTGTAGTATTGTAGTGATAGTAGTACGGGACGCTACTTGCGGACACCGCGTCGGGCTGTATACACTCCGGTGTCCGCTACACTGCGCAGCTAAGATACTGTGCAAATTATGCTTTGTAGGTTTTCATAGGATGACGAAAACGTCGAAACTCGCCATCCATGGCTCGATTTCTCCTTGCCTCGGCTTCCATGCCTCGGCATTTCTGTGTATCATGCGCATAATTCGACAGTATCTAAGCAGCTTCGCTATTCGCGGACTCCGGAGTGTATGCAACCCGCCGCGGTGCCCGCGCGAATCGTCCCTTACGTTATGGCGTAAATAGTAAATAAATAATAGGAAAAGATTTATGAATCTGAATTGTTGCTGTTCATACTGTTAGGTATTAACAGTAACTTCTGAATTGAAAAACTGAGTTGGAAAATGTGAAAAAACATAGCAAAGATGCAAAAATATATGTTATAATCATGTATACACAAAAAATTGAAAACACAGGAGGATAAAATATGTCATATATTTACAAAACAAAAGGAACCTGTTCAACACAGATTGAACTTGACCTCGATGGAGATGTAGTACATAACGTAAAGTTTACAGGAGGTTGCAACGGAAATCTTAAGGCTATCCCAAAACTCGTTGAAGGACTCACAGTTGCCCAGGTAGAGGAAAAAATCGGTGGAATTAAATGTGGATTTAAGAATACATCCTGCGGCGATCAGCTCGCAAAAGCATGCCGCGAAGCATATGAAGCCCAAAAGTAATGAAATAACCAGTAAAATAGCTTCCGTATATAAACATGTAGCTCCAAATAAACATGTAGCTCCAAAAGCTCTCCCATAAGGAGAGCTTTTGAATTAAAAAAATAATTCTGCCATGCTTCGCGCACAACAAAGTGGATCCGGGAAGTACACAGTGTGTTCAGAATAAAAAATATGAACTGCCACGGTGTTCCATAAACTCAAATAGCATGAAGCACTATCACCAAAACACAGCCTGTCCGGGCAAAAAGCCGTGGCTGACTTCATATTTTTTATGAGGAATATACTGTGTGCTCCCCCGGACCTCACAGCCTCCCACGCGCGAAGCCCCCCATTAAATCTCGACACTCCCAAAAATATTTTTATAAAATGTTTACAAAACATTCATCCCTTTAGGTTGTGCAATCATCCTCAAAGTGTTACAATAACACTATTGTGAGCCTGTACAAGGACAATTTGAAGTTATAGGAGAAAAATATGAGCGCATTATCAAAAATCTTTGGTTCTCACAGCGAGAGAGAGCTTAAGAGAATTTACCCGATTGCTGACAAGGTTGAGTCATATAAGGAAGCAATGGGAAAGCTTTCCGATGAAGAATTAAAGGATAAGACAAGGGAGTTTAAAAAGCGTCTGGAGGACGGAGCAACACTTGATGATATTCTTCCGGAGGCATTTGCTACAGTAAGAGAGGCTGCTAAGCGTGTGCTTGGCATGGAACATTATAGAGTACAGATAATCGGTGGTATTATTTTGCATCAGGGACGTATTGCAGAGATGCGAACCGGTGAAGGTAAGACACTTGTTTCTACACTTCCTGCATACCTTAATGCACTTGAGGGCAAGGGTGTGTGTATTGTCACAGTCAATGATTACCTTGCAAAGCGTGATGCTGAGTGGATGGGACAGGTTCATGAGTTCTTAGGACTTAAGGTCGGCGTGGTACTTGGCGGCATGGACAATGACGAGCGCAGGGAGGCTTACGGCTGTGATATTACATATATCACAAACAATGAGCTTGGATTTGATTACCTGCGTGACAATATGGTTATCTACAAGGAACAGCTTGTTCAGAGAGGTCTCCACTATGCTATCATCGATGAGGTCGATTCAGTGCTTATCGATGAGGCACGTACACCTCTTATCATTTCAGGACAGAGTGGCAAGTCGACAAGACTTTACGAGGCATGCGATATCCTGGCTACACAGATGAAGCGTGGTGAGGATGTTCCTGAGTATTCAAAGATGGATGCCATCATGGGCATTGTCCAGGACGAGACCGGTGATTTCATCGTAAATGAGAAGGACAAGGTTGTAAACCTTACACAGGATGGTGTGAAAAAGGTAGAACAGTTCTTCCATATCGAGAACCTTGCAGATCCGGAGAATCTTGAAATCCAGCACAATATCATACTTGCGCTTCGTGCGCACAACCTCATGTTCAAAGATCAGGACTATGTGGTAAAGGATGATGAGGTACTTATTGTAGATGAGTTTACCGGACGTATCATGCCGGGTCGTCGTTATTCGGACGGACTGCATCAGGCTATCGAGGCAAAGGAGCATGTAAAGGTTAAGAGAGAGAGCAAGACGCTTGCCACAATCACATTCCAGAACTTCTTCAACAAGTTTGACAAGAAGGCCGGTATGACAGGTACAGCTCTCACAGAGGAGAAAGAGTTCCGTGATATCTATGGCATGGATGTTGTCGAGATACCTACAAATAAGCCGGTAGCGCGTATTGATTTGCAGGATGCTGTATACGCTACCAAAAAGGAAAAGTTCAAGGCAGTTGTGGATGCGGTTAAAGAGGCACATGAAAAGGGACAGCCTGTTCTTGTAGGTACAATCACCATCGAGACATCAGAGCTTTTGAGCGGCATGCTCAAGAGAGAGGGAATCCCTCACACAGTATTAAATGCCAAGTTCCATGAGAAAGAGGCAGAGATTGTTGCACTTGCAGGACAGCACGGTGCAGTTACAATAGCAACCAACATGGCAGGCCGTGGTACCGATATTAAGCTTGACGATGAGGCAAAGGCTGCCGGAGGTCTTAAGATTATCGGTACAGAACGCCATGAGTCAAGACGTATAGACAATCAGCTCCGTGGACGTGCAGGACGTCAGGGAGATCCTGGTGAGTCACAGTTCTTCATCTCACTCGAGGATGACCTCATGAGACTTTTCGGTTCAGAGCGTCTGATGGGCGTTTTCAATGCGCTCGGAGTACCGGAGGGCGAGCAGATCCAGCATAAGATGCTCACATCTGCTATCGAGAAGGCTCAGGAGAAAATCGAGGCCAACAACTTTGGTATTCGTAAAAATCTTCTCGAGTATGACCAGGTGGACAATGACCAGAGAGAGATTATCTACAGCGAGCGTATGAAGGTGCTTAACGGTGACAACATGCGTGATGCTATCCTTAAGATGGTTCAGGAGCAGGTTGAGAAGTCTGTCGACAGATGTATTTCCGAGGAAATTGACAGAGCTGACTGGGATCTTGTAGAGCTCAACGAGCTTGTGCTTCCGGTCATTCCGCTTGATCCGATTACAAAAGAGGATATTGAGTCAATCAAGAATGCAAAGCAGCTTAAGCAGTACTTAAAGGAAAAGGCTGTCATGCTTTATGAGCAGAAGGAGACAGAATTCCCTGAGCCTGAGCAGTTCAGAGAGATTGAGCGTGTCGTGCTTCTTCGTGTAATCGACAGAAAGTGGATGGATCACATCGATGATATGGCACAGCTTCGTCAGGGAATCGGCTTACAGGCTTATGGACAGAAAGATCCAATCGTAGAGTACAAGATGGCAGGCTTTGATATGTTTGACGACATGATTTCGGCTATCCAGGAGGATACTGTCAGACTGCTGTATCATGTACAGGTTGAGCAGAAGGTTGAGCGAGAGCAGGTTGCAAAGATTTCGGGCACAAACAAGGATGAGTCAGCACAGAATGCACCAAAGCGCCGTGCAACAGCCAAGGTATATCCGAATGACCCATGTCCATGCGGCAGTGGCAAGAAATATAAGCAGTGCTGTGGACGTGTGAAGTAAATTTTAAATGGCTGTAATCGTTGCTGGTCACACTGTTAGGTGTGAACAGTAACATAAAATAAATAAACAAGAACGAATGTTCTGAAAATTGTGGACAGAGTCGATTTTTTGTAGTAAAATAAAGCACGTAAGTGCATACTATAAATGATTGACTTTGTCTTTTTATAATTTTACAAAAGCAGTATTTAAGATTTTTTGGAGGAAGCGTGCGTTATGGAATTTAAACTGCATTCAAAATACAAGCCGACCGGTGACCAGCCGCAGGCGATAGAGCAGCTTGTAAAGGGCTTTAAGGAGGGCAACCAGTTTGAGACCTTACTTGGAGTTACAGGCTCCGGCAAGACCTTTACCATGGCTAATGTCATACAGCAGCTCAATAAGCCTACACTTATCATATCGCACAATAAGACACTGGCGGGGCAGCTCTATGGTGAGATGAAGGAGTTTTTCCCCGAAAATGCAGTAGAGTACTTTGTATCCTACTACGACTATTACCAGCCGGAGGCATATGTGCCGCAGTCTGATACGTACATAGCCAAGGATTCCTCTGTAAATGATGAGATAGATAAGCTCAGGCTTTCAGCCACGGCAGCGCTCACAGAGCGAAAGGATGTCATTGTCGTGGCATCGGTTTCCTGCATATACGGACTTGGAAGTCCTGATGAGTGGACAGGCATGAGTATTTCGCTGCGCCCGGGGCAGGAGAGGGACAGGGATGATCTCGCGAGGGCTCTCATAGATTTACAGTACACCAGGAATGATATGGATTTTCACCGAGGCACCTTCAGAGTGCACGGTGATGTGCTTGATATATTTCCGGCAAATGCCGATGATACAGCAATCAGGGTTGAGTTTTTCGGTGATGAGATAGATCGGATAGTGGAGATTGATGTGCTGACCGGCGAGGTAAAGTGCTCGCTTGAGCATACGATGATTTTCCCTGCATCCCACTATGTAGTTTCGCAGGAGAAGATAAATGAGGCCTGCCTCAATATAGAGAAAGAGCTTGATGAGCGTGTGAAGTATTTTAAAGGCGAGGACAAGCTCATAGAGGCTCAGCGAATAGCAGAGAGGACCAATTTTGACATAGAGATGATGAGGGAGACAGGCTTCTGCTCTGGAATTGAGAACTATACGAGGCATCTGAACTTTGCAAAGCCGGGGGCGCCTCCTATGACACTCATAGATTTCTTCCCGGATGATTTTCTCATAATCGTGGATGAGTCACATATCACGATTCCACAGATAGGCGGTATGTATGCGGGTGACCGCTCCAGAAAGACCACTCTTGTGGACTATGGCTTCAGACTGCCCTCTGCCCTTGACAACAGACCTCTCAATTTCGAGGAGTTCGAGGGTAAAATAGACCAGATGCTCTTTGTCTCAGCCACTCCGAATAAGTATGAGAATGAGCATGAGCTGCTTCGTGCGGAGCAGATTATCAGACCGACAGGACTTTTGGATCCTGAGATATCAGTGCGCCCTGTTGAGGGACAGATTGATGACCTTGTGTCAGAGGTCAATAAGGAGACTGCAAACCATCACAAGGTGCTTATCACCACACTCACAAAGCGTATGGCTGAGGATCTCACAAACTATATGGCAGAGCTTGGCATCAGGGTAAAGTACCTGCATTCAGATATAGATACACTTGAGAGAGCGGAGATAATACGTGACCTGCGTCTTGACGTATTTGACGTGCTCGTCGGCATCAATCTGCTCAGGGAGGGACTTGATATCCCGGAGATTACACTTGTTGCCATACTCGATGCGGATAAGGAAGGCTTCCTTCGTTCAGAGACCTCACTTATACAGACGATAGGACGTGCCGCACGTAACAGTGAGGGCCATGTTATCATGTACGCTGACAAGATTACAGACTCCATGCGTGTCGCAATTGACGAGACAAAGCGTCGTAGAAAGGTACAGGAAGAGTACAATGAGGCTCACGGCATCACGCCACAGACTATACAGAAATCCGTGCGTGATCTCATAGCTATCTCAAAGAAGGTAGCGGCCGATGAGAATGCTCTTGACAAAGATCCGGAGTCAATGAGCAAAAAAGAGCTTGAGAAGCATATTGCAGATATAGAGAAAAAGATGAAAAAAGCGGCGGCAGAGCTCAATTTCGAGGCGGCTGCTGAGTACAGGGATAAGCTTATTATGCTTAAAAACACATTGAGAGACGTAAAATAAAAGCTTATAACATCCGGAAGCAATTTGGAGGAACACAAATTATGGCAAAAAAAGAAAGAAAATACATCAAAATACGAGGTGCCAGCGAACACAATCTAAAGTGCGTCAGTCTCGACATCCCGAGAGATGAGTTTGTTGTTTTTACAGGGCTTTCAGGCTCCGGCAAGTCATCACTGGCATTTGATACCATATATGCTGAGGGGCAGCGAAGGTACATGGAGTCACTTTCATCGTATGCGCGTCAGTTTTTAGGACAGATGGAGAAGCCGAATGTGGAGTCTATAGAGGGACTTCCGCCTGCCATTTCCATTGACCAGAAATCCACCAACAAGAACCCACGTTCAACTGTCGGAACGGTCACAGAGATATATGATTACTTCAGACTGCTTTATGCCAGAATTGGAATACCACACTGTCCGAAGTGCGGGCGTGCCATTACAAAGCAGACGATAGACCAGATGGTGGATACTGTTATGGCGCTGCCTGAGCGCACCCGTATCCAGCTTCTTGCACCGGTGGTCAGAGGCCGCAAGGGTGAGCACCAGAAGCTGTTCGAGAGAGCCAAAAAGAGCGGATACGTGCGTGTGATTGTAGATGGCAGCATGTATGAGCTCTCCGAGGATATCCCGATGGAGAAAAATATAAAGCACAATATTGATATTGTTGTAGACCGTTTGGTTGTAAAGCCGGGCATAGAGAAGAGGCTTACTGATTCACTTGAAAATGTATTTGAACTGACAGAGGGCAATGCAATAGTTGATATTGTGGATGGCGAACAGATGACCTTTTCCCAGAATTTTGCGTGCCCTGACTGTGGCATAAGCATAGATGAGGTTGAGCCGAGAAGCTTCTCCTTCAACAATCCGTTCGGAGCATGCCCGACCTGCTACGGACTCGGCTACAAGATGGAGTTTGACCCGCAGCTTATGGTGCCTGACTCATCGCTTTCAATATCAGAGGGCGCCATACAAGTGATGGGCTGGCAGTCATGTACAGACCCAAAGAGCTATACCTATGCGACACTTCGTGCGCTGCATGAGGGCTATGGGCTTCCTCTCGACACACCGATTGATGATTTATCTGCAGATATGAAAAAACTGCTTTTTTACGGTGGAGATGGCAGGGTGCTCAAGGTCAGATACAAGGGTCAGAGAGGCGAAGGTGTCTATGACCTTGTATGGAACGGCCTTGTGGACAATGTTGAGCGCCGATACAAGGAGACCTTTTCTGATACGGCAAAGGCAGAGTATGAGCAGTTTATGCGCATTACTCCGTGTACGAGCTGTAAGGGGCAGAGACTTAAGCCGTCGTCACTTGCCGTTACGGTTGCGGACAAGAACATATATGAGATGACCTCCATGTCTGTGAAGGAGCTTGTGAAGTTCCTTGCTGATATAGAGCTTACAGAGCAGCAGCACTATATAGGAGACCAGATACTAAAGGAAATCCGTGCGAGGGTTGGCTTTTTGCAGCAGGTCGGTCTTGACTACCTCACCCTTACCCGTGGCACGGCAAGCCTTTCAGGCGGGGAAGCCCAGCGAATCAGGCTTGCCACGCAGATTGGCTCAGGACTTGTAGGTGTGGCATATATACTTGATGAGCCAAGTATCGGACTGCATCAGAGGGATAATGACAAGCTGCTCGGCGCACTTATGAATCTTAAGAATCTGGGCAATACTCTCATAGTGGTGGAGCATGATGAGGATACCATGCGTGCAGCGGATTATATCGTGGATGTAGGACCGGGAGCCGGTTCACACGGCGGAGAGATAGTGGCGGCAGGCTCGTTAAAGGACATTATAAAGTGCAAAAAATCACTCACAGGAGCATATCTGAGCGGTAAAATAAAGATACCGGTGCCACAGGAGAGGCGCAAGCCAAGCGGATATATCACGATAAGAGGAGCCAGGGAGAATAACCTGAAAAATATTGATGTGCAGATACCTCTTGGTATCATGACCTGTGTTACAGGCGTGTCGGGCTCGGGAAAGAGCTCGCTGACCAACGAGATACTTTACAAGCATCTGGCCAAATCCTTAAACAGAGCCAGGTGTATCGCAGGTGACCACGATGGTATAGATGGTCTTGAACAGCTTGATAAGGTCATAGACATCGACCAGTCACCGATAGGCCGTACACCCCGCTCTAATCCTGCCACATATACAGGTGTGTTTGACATGATAAGAGACCTGTTTGCATCAACACCCGATGCCAAGGCAAAGGGCTATAAAAAGGGCCGTTTCAGTTTCAATGTAAAGGGCGGTCGGTGTGAGGCCTGCGGCGGCGATGGAATCCTTAAGATAGAGATGCATTTCCTGCCTGATGTATATGTGCCGTGTGAGGTCTGTGGAGGCAAACGATATAACAGGGAGACACTCGATGTAAAGTACAAGGGCAAGAGTATATACGATGTTCTTGATATGACAGTGGAGGAGGCACTTGAGTTTTTCAAAAATGTGCCAAAGATCCAGAACAAAATCCAGTCGCTCTATGATGTCGGACTATCCTACGTGAAGCTGGGACAGCCGTCCACAGAGCTTTCGGGTGGTGAGGCACAGCGTATCAAGCTTGCCACAGAGCTTAGCAGAAAGAGCACCGGAAAGACCATATATATACTTGATGAGCCTACTACGGGGCTGCACTTTGCAGATGTACACAAGCTTGTGGAGATACTGCGCAGGCTCTCAGACGGAGGCAATACTGTAGTTGTTATCGAGCACAACCTCGACGTGATAAAGACAGCTGACTATATAATAGATATGGGACCTGAGGGCGGAGACGGCGGCGGAACCGTCATAGCGCAGGGCACACCTGAGGAGATATGCGAGGTAAAACAGTCATATACAGGCCGGTTTTTGAAATCATATCTGGAAAAAGACAAGGATAAACTTTAAAATTTTATTAAATATGACCTTTTTCAAAAAAAAAGTTTGAAAAATGGGATTTATTGTATATAATAAGAGAGTGTATGTGTAAATTTAAAGATATGGCAGGAAAGGGGCTATTAAAATGGTCGGATCAGATATCGGAATCGATTTAGGAACAGCAAGTATACTTGTTTATATAAAAGGAAAGGGTGTTGTGTTAAAGGAGCCTTCAGTAGTAGCCTTTGACAGGGACACCAACAAGATTAAGGCAATCGGAGAGGAAGCACGCCTCATGCTCGGAAGGACACCGGGTAATATCGTTGCAGTCAGACCGCTGCGTCAGGGTGTTATCTCAGATTATACAGTTACAGAGAAGATGATCAAGCACTTCATCCAGAAGGCGCTTGGTAAGAAAAGCTTCAGAAAGCCGCTCGTGAGCGTATGTGTGCCAAGTGGTGTTACAGAGGTTGAGAAGAAGGCCGTTGAGGATGCTACATTTGCAGCAGGAGCCAGAGATGTTAAGATTATCGAGGAGCCAATCGCAGCTGCAATCGGTGCAGGTATTGATATTTCAAAGCCATGCGGAAATATGATAGTAGATATCGGAGGCGGTACATCAGATATAGCAGTTATCTCACTAGGTGGTTCGGTAGTCAGCACATCTATCAAGATAGCCGGAGATGATTTTGATGAGGCAATTGTCAGATACATGAGAAAGAAGCATAACCTTCTCATCGGAGAGAGAACAGCTGAGGATATCAAAATCAAGATTGGTACATGCTACCCTCTCCCACAGCCGGAGACAATTGAGGTAAGAGGAAGAAACCTTGTAACAGGACTTCCAAGGACTATTACAGTCAGCTCAGAGGAGACAGAGGAAGCACTTCGTGAGGCAACTCTTCAGATAGTTGAGGCAGTGCACTCAGTGCTTGAAAAGACTCCACCGGAGCTTGCAGCCGATGTCGCAGACAGAGGAATCGTGCTTACAGGAGGCGGTTCGCTGCTCAGAGGTCTTGAGGAGCTTATCGAGGAAAAGACCGGCATCAATACAATGACTGCAGAGCAGCCTATGACATGTGTTGCTATCGGTACAGGAAAGTATGTAGAGTTCCTTGCAGGCAAGAGAGATGAAGAATTCTAGAATATACGTTTTATAACAGGCAGCCGTGAGGGCGATGATATGTCCCTGCATTGCAGGAATGTATTGTCGCTTTTTTGTTAATATTGTTACAAATGGGGATATTACAGTCAGGGGGATTAGTGAACAAAATAAAGGATATTGGGAGAGGCGTAATCAATCTGGTATTTCCACCGCGCTGTCCGGTATGTGATGGTATAATTGGTCCGGTTGAGAGATATATACACAGCAGATGCTGTGAAAAGCTCTTTCCGGTTGAGCAGCCGCAGTGTATGCGCTGCGGGAAGCCGGTTTTGTCTGAGCGAAGAGAGTATTGTGACGACTGTGCACGGGCACTAGAGCATCACAGGCAGATGCGGGAAGATGACAGCTACAGGCAGGGCAAGGCGCTTTTTGCATACAAGGGCAGCATAAAGCAGACCATGTACAGGTTCAAGTATTCAAACAGACGTGAGTATGCGGCTTATTTTGCACAGACAGCAGTGGAAAGATATTCGGACTGGATACAGAGATGTGGGATAGATGTTATTATTCCGGTGCCGATGCACCGTAAAAAGATGCGCCAGAGAGGCTACAATCAGGCAGAGTGTTTTGCAAAGGCATTGTCTGAAAAAACAGGCATAAGGATGGCAAAAGGGCTTGTGCGCAGAGTGAAAAATACCAGTCCACTCAAGACAATGGGGTATGTTGAACGCAGAAATTGTCTAGAGGGGGCTTTTCAAGTGGCGGATAGTATTGTACAATATGACCAAATACTAATAGTAGATGATATATATACTACAGGCAGTACGGCGGAGTCGATTGGGCACGAGATAGCAAAGAAATGTCCCGGCCGTGTATATGTGCTGTGTATTTGCATAGGACAGGGAAGTTAGGAGGGTTTTATCAGATGAGAATATCTAATTGCAAGGGCTGTGGCAGAATATTTAATGTACTGTCAGATGAGCAGTACTGCCCAAACTGCCAGAAAAAAATGGATGAGAAATTTGATATAGTAAAGAGATTTGTTGAGGATAATCCAAATGTGCCGGTTGAGACAGTGGCCAAGGAGACGGATACATCCATGAAGCAGATAAATAGGTGGATACGTGAGGAAAGGCTTTCGTTTTCACCGGATTCATCATATGGTATACCATGCGAGAACTGTGGCAGGATGATACGTACAGGCAGATTTTGTGATGAGTGCAAGACTAAGCTCACAAACACACTACGCAGTGCCCTTGACACACCAAAGAGCCAGGATAGGCAGCTGTGGCAGCAGGATGACAAAAACCGTATGAGATATATCAAGTAACAGGTAAGAGGATGATTTATGATAAACGAAGAAAAAGTAAGGGAACTGTTTAATATTGCTCTATGTGACAGCAAAAGCGATGACAGCCGTGTGCAGAAGCAGTCCGCAAGCTACTACGGATGGGACTATATATGGAAAGAGGGCTTAAAAAGCTTCTTTACAGGTACATTCGCATTTGCAGGGCTTGTTGTGATGTGGGTTGCTGTCAATGCAGCAGAGCTTTTGGACAGAATCAATAAGCTTGATTTTAAGGCAATGGGTGTCACAATAGGCATACTGTATATTGCATTTATGGCGGTTTACATTTTTGTCACAATTGTGGTGTATACTGCAAGATATAAGGCCGGCAGAAGAGAAGTGCGCAAATACGCAAATCACCTGAAGGCAGTGGGCAGAATATATTCCCGTGAGGAAAAGATTAAGCGTTAGGGAGGCTTTATGAACAAGTTACTGGAAATTAAGGATAAGGCAGTCAAATTTTGCGGTGAGTATGAGCACTTTATACTTCCGGTTGTGAGATTTGCCGTTGCATTTATCGCATTTATAACAATAGATTTGAATATCGGCTATATGGCGAAAATCAGCTCGATGCTTGTGGCGCTGCTTTTAGCGCTTGTGTGTGCACTGCTTCCGGTGAATGCAATACTCTGGATTGCTTCGATTATGATACTTTTAGATATGTATGCGCTGTCCATAGAGGTTTTTGCTATCACATTTGTACTTTTTTTAGTACTGTATTTTGTCTATTTTCGTTTTGCACCGAAGGATGGCATGCTTGTGATACTCACACCTATATGCTTTCAGCTTCACATACCATCTGTTATGCCGGTTGCAGCAGGTCTTTTAAGAAGAGCTTATTCGGTTGTTGCAATAATATGTGGCACACTGTTGTACTATTTCCTTGACGGAATCAGACAGAATGCATCAGCGCTTGCAGAGGTGGTAGATAAAAAGGGGCAGAGCACTACAAAGCTCAATGTGACAATGGGACAGCTTCTTGACAACAAAGAGATGTTTATAGTTATGGCAATCTTTGTTATCACCACACTGGTGGTGTATCAGGTCAGACGATTGAAAATCAACAATTCATGGACTGTTGCTACCATAGCAGGAGGACTCGTACAGTTGGTTGCACTTGTTGTTGCTTATCTGGTGCTCGGACTGCCGGAGAAGATAATCTGGCTTGTGCTCAGCACTGTAGCAGCTATTTTTGCAGGTGTTGTCATACAGTTTATATTTATGAATCTTGACTATGCACGTACAGAAAATGTACAGTTTGAGGATGATGAATATTATTATTACGTCAAGGCAGTTCCAAAGAAGATGATTGCCAAGGAGGAAAAGGTTGTAAAGCACTTTGGCAATACAGGAAGCCTTGGAAAGAAGATTCAGAGACATAATCAGGAAAATATCAGCAAAGAGGCTATTGCAAAAGATCTCGAAATAGACGAAAATATATTTGAGGATGACAAATAGTTACATAGTATAAGAGAAAGGAGGGCGCTATGGATAATGTGAGTGGTGTATTGATACGCTTCAAGGATCAGTTCCTTACATTCACAAATGTGCCGGGCATCAAAATCGGTGTGATAGACATTATAGAGATACTTATTATTTCAGTGCTCTTCTATCATATACTTTTGTGGATAAAGACCACGAGGGCATGGAATCTGTTCAAGGGCCTTATTATCATACTGTTGTTTGTGCTTGTTGCAGCATTGTTCCAGATGGATACAATACTGTGGCTTGCTGAGAAACTCTTTAATATAGGTCTCGTGGCACTTGTTGTTATTTTTCAGCCTGAGCTTCGAAATGCCTTGGAGAATATTGGTGGAAAGACCTTTTTGGGTGATTTCTTCAATACCGGCAGAGGCGAGATTGAGAAATTCTCTGACAAGACAATTGATGAGCTGGTGCGTGCATGCTTTGCGATGGGCAGAGTAAAGACAGGAGCGCTAATAGTCATGGAGGATGAGATAAATCTGGGAGAGTATATCAGAACAGGAATAGATGTGGATGCCATACTTACAAGTCAGCTCCTCATCAATATTTTTGAGAAAAATACACCGCTTCATGACGGAGCGGTTATCGTGCGTGGCAACCGTGTGGTGTCAGCTACATGTTACCTTCCGCTATCAGACAGCCTGTCACTCTCGAAGGATTTGGGAACCAGACACCGTGCAGCGGTCGGAGTCAGCGAGGTAAGTGATTCGCTTACTATCATAGTTTCAGAGGAGACAGGATCAGTTTCTACAGCATACAAGGGGCAGATTGAGCACGATATAGATGCCGATCATCTACGCACACAGCTTAAGCTCCTGCAGAACAGACATAGGGAGCCGGGTAAGTTTGAATTAATTAAAAGGAGGTTTAAGAATGGGAAAGAAGCTTCTAAAAACCTTCACAAATAATATAGGCTTTAAAATACTTGCGATAGCATTTGCATTTATACTCTGGCTTGTGGTCTACAATCTCAATGACCCGGTCAAGACAAAGACATTTACCACAACAGTCACCGTTACAGGGCGCGATTCGGTTGTTGACAAGGGGCTATGGCCTACCATCAAGGATTCGGAAAAGACCATTAGCTTTTCGGTATCAGGCAAGAGAAGCTATCTGAACGAGCTTGATGATTCTGATTTTTACGCAAATGTCGACCTTGCAAATATCATAGTAGATAAGGATGATACGAATAAGGCAAGCGTAAAGGTGGATATTGGATGCACTAAGTACAGACATTCGATTACCTTCAACGGTGGAGACCATATGCTCCCGCTTTCGGTTGAAAAATATATGCAGAAGCAGTTTGAGGTAAAGGTATCATTGGATGGAAGTCTCTCAGGTGCGAAAGCACTGGGAAACAAGCCACAGGCAAATCCAAAGGTAGTAAAGATCGGAGGTCCTGAGTCCATTGTTTCAACTATAGCATCGGCTAATGTAAATATAAAGGTCGATGACAATACCATAATATCAGATAATCAGATAACTGATCGCGGTGATCTCACTCTGATTGATGATAATGGCGATGAGATAGATATATCAAAGCTTGATGTGGACAGCCAGTATCAGTCTATAGCAGTGACAGTTGATGTCCTAAGTACCAAGGAGGTGCCTATCAAGTGTACTACGACAGGCTCACCGGCAGGAGGAAAGAGCGTGCTCGGAGTAGAACTATCAGAGGAGTCTGTAATGCTCAAGGGTAATGCAGAAGCATTGAACAATATCACATCTATAGATGTGGGCCCAATAGATATATCGGGTGCAACAGACGATATAAGTACATCTGTTGACCTGACAGGATATCTGCCGGATGGAGTTTTTATAGTGAACTCATCCAAGGCAAAGCTTAGTATAGATATAAAGATTGAAACAAATGCGACTTCAACCATGACGCTGAACAGCTCCAATATCACATATGACGGACTGGAAGAGGGATATACGCTTACATTTGTAACAGATAAGAGCAGTGTCATAGTAAGCGGCACCCAGTCTGATATAGATACACTTTCGGGAACTACACTGAAGGGTAAAATTGATGTGACAGGCCTTGGTACAGGTACACATACAGTGACGGTAAAGCCGAATCTGGATGAGACCAAGTACACATGGGGCGAGATAAAGGTTCAGATAGTTATCGGAAGGGAAGGTGACGGAGGCGGCACAACGGGAACTGATGGTACAGGAACAGCCTCGGGCTCAACAACAGGCGACACCGGATCAGGAAGCACCGGCACAGGTGGTACGTCATCGGGCAGCACATCGTCAGGAAACACCGGCTCTGACAGTTCATCACATTGATAGATATATAACCGAAAAGAGGTAATAAAAGTGGTAGCACAAAAAATAATAATCAAGAATCCTACCGGATTACATTTACGTCCGGCCGGCAATCTCTGCAAAGAGGCAATGAAATTTAAATCAAAGGTAACATTTATATATGACGAGAAAAATGTAGCTAATGCAAAGAGTGTACTTTCAGTGCTTGGAGCATGCATAAAGTCAGGCGATGAGATAGAGCTTATCTGCAATGGCGAGGATGAGAGTGAGGCGCTTGAACACCTTATACAGTACATCAAGGATGGACTCGGAGAGTAGTAGTACACAAGGAAACAGGTATACATGGAGAAACATATATGGAGAAGCTTTTAACCATAGTCGTTCCGGCTTACAATGTTGAAAAGTATATAAAGAACTGTCTTGACTCGTTTATAGATTTGTCTGTGCTCAGAAGTCTGGAGATACTCATAGTGGATGATGGTTCCACAGATTCCACAGCCAGCCTGGCACATACCTACGAGCAGAAATATCCATACAGCTTCAAGGTGCTCTCCAAGGAGAACGGAGGCCATGGATCTACCATCAACTATGCGATACCGCGTGCAACAGGAAAGTATTTCAAGGTGGTGGATGGTGATGACTGGCTGGACAAGAGCCTTTTGCCACAATTTGTACAGCTTTTGAAGCACACGCACTCGGATGTCATATCCAATGACTTCAACCTGGTGGATGATAGGACAAAGAAGGTCACAAAGCGCAGAAAGGCAGTGTCCAACTCTTATCACTACAACAGGGAGTGGGGCTTTGCTGAGGCAGTCATGGATCCGCTGATCACTATACATTCCATGACCATCCGTACTGATGTATTGCAGAAGAATGATATTCGTGTGGATGAGCACTGCTTCTACGAGGACCAGGAGTATATACTCTACCCTATACCATACTGCACAAGCATCACGTTTTCACCACTGCCGCTGTATCAGTACAGACTTGGAAGGAGTGGCCAGAGCGTGGACATAAAGATGATGATCAAGCGTCATGACCAGCACCTTAAGGTGCTTGATGCACTGTTTGAGTACAACAACGTGCACGGCAATCTGCAGACCTACAAGAAGCAGTACCTTGAGCGCGGCATAGCCGAGGCAGTCGATGATGAGTACCAGATATTTCTTGCAAAGGGCAATGATACAAGGAACGTTGAGCATATGAAGAAGTTTGACGAGATGCTGCGTGAGGAGCACCCGGGAGTGTACCGGGCGTGCAGCAGGAAGAGCGTCTGGATGCTTAGAAAAACAGGTTTTAAGATATTTCCGATGGCAGCATGGGTCTATAGCAGACTGCGTGGTAATTAATTTCATGAATAGGCGTTAATGAGTATGCAATACTCTTTTTAATAATAGTAATCAGGACGGATAGAACAGTTAATGAGTAAAATATTATCAATCATAATACCAACATATAATGCAGAAAAGTTTCTGAATAAGGGGCTGTCGTCATTTCTGGTATGCAGGGATACAGATGCACAGACAGCACAGCACAACTGTAAAATGGCAACGGAGGGCCGCTTTGAGGAAATAGATATTGACAAGGCTATACTCGATAAGCTTGAGGTGATAGTCGTAAATGACGGCACACCTGACAAAAGTGTTGAAGTGGCACAGAAATTTGTGGACTGGTATCCGGATACTTTTGTCATAGTAAATAAAACAAATGGTGGACACGGTTCTGCAATCAACACAGGCGTGGAGCATGTGAGAGGAAAGTATTTAAAGGTGGTCGATGCAGATGACTGGGTAGATACGCTTGCGCTAAAGCACCTGGTTGAATATGTCGAGCATGTAGATTCGGATGCGGTGATACAAAGCTTCAGGTATTATGACATATCAAAGGATGAGTACAGACCGGCAGATGTGAGTGTGCCTGATTTTACAAGAGAGTACAATTTAAAGGATATAGTAAATATGTGGGATGATGTATATGATGGTCTATCATTTCACGGAGTGATATATAACACAGGGTTCTATAAAGCACTTGGATATAAGCTTACAGAGCATGTATTTTACGAAGACCAGGAGTATGCAACCGTTCCGTTTTCGTATGCAAAAACTGTCAGATTTATTCAGGAAGAGTTGTATGTATACAGAGTTGGAGATGTAAATCAAAGTGTTTCAGCAGCGAGTCAGGTGAAGCGTCTTCCGGATTTGGAGCAGGTTATATTTAATGTACTTGAGGCAGAGAAGAGCTTTGCAAAAATGCCACAGGGTGGAAAGGAACATTTTATCAGAAAGACGTCGGGCATAATCACAAGCTATTATCAAATAGCTTTGATAAAAAATACCGACAGACAATCCGGCAGAGCGATAGTAGAGCAGTTTAACATGAAGCTTGCTCAAAAAAGTGCACTTATGTATGAGGCAGTACAGCGTAAATATAAAGTATTTCGGCTGTTTAATAAGCTGCATGTGAGCAACAGCTTTTACGAGAATCAATTTGCAAAGTTGCTTGAGCTTGCCAAAAGGATTGGCAGAGCAGACAGACTATACAGAAAATAATACTGACTACCATTGTCAAATATGGTGACAGACAGCGATATAAGTGGAAATTAACATATAGAAACAGGAATTAGATAGGATATGGAAACAGAGAATAAAAAGATACTATCAATAATAATACCGACATATAATGCGGCAAAGTTTTTGGATAAAGGGTTATCATCGTTTATTATTGATGATAACTCTCTTTTAAATATGCTGGACATTATTGTTGTGAATGACGGCTCTACCGATAATAGTGTGGAGATTGCACAAAAATATGTAAATAAATATCCTGACGTGTACCGGATACTGAATAAAGAAAATGGTGGTCATGGCTCGGCAATTAATGAAGGAGTAAAAATAATAAAAGGAAGCTATTTTAAGGTAGTAGACGCTGATGACTGGGTAAACACTGATGTGTTGAAAGAAACTATTTGTTATCTTAAAGATAATGAAAATAAACATGAGAATTTCGCAGATGCAGTGCTGATGAGCTATAGATCATATGTGCTGCAGAGAGAAAATACTGATGAGTATCCATACGACGATAAATATATAACAAAAAATGGTGGACCATATAATGCAGGATATGTGGATGAGCATCTGTATGATTTCTGGTGGGGGCTGAGTCTGCATGGGGTGATATATAATACGCAGTTTTATAGAAATACAGGACTGACACTCTCTGAGGGGGTATTTTACGAGGATCAGGAGTTTTCAATAATCCCAATGGCATATGCAGAAAGTATCTATGCATATGATAAGGCACTTTATGAGTATAGAGTCGGTGACGTAAATCAGAGCGTTTCGATAGAAAGCTCACTGAAGAGGCTTGACCATTATGAGAAGGTTATCATGAAACTGATTGAGGCAGGCCGGGATGCGGAGCACTTTAGTATAGGCGGAAAGCAGCTGTGGTTTGATAAAACAAGCAAATTTATCAACGACTATTTGCAGCTTTGCCTGATTAGGAACACTGATAAAAAACAGCTTAGAAAAAGGATGAAGCTGTTTGTCAGTCAAATTGAAAAAAAGAATACAGATTTGTATAAATTTGTAAATAAGAATTATAAAGTATTTTGTGCGTTGAATAAAATGCATATGAGCGATAGAGTATATCAGGACTATTTTATACGCCTGTTACATATTGTACGTCATTAGAAGCTTTTTGTTATCATAATGATGAATAATATGTCTAAATAATCGGAAAATATGTGACAAATCTCACTTGAGGCATATATAAGAAAGTGATAAAATATGGAGCTGTGAGAATAATATAAAATTAAGATAAAGAGGACAAAGATGAAGAAGAAAAATATAAAACTCCTGGTAGTTTTGGCCTGTGTGCTTATGGCGTTGGGAATGTCAGGCTGTGGAAAGAAAGCATATAAGACATTCCCTGAAAAGTACAAGCTTGCATCAGTTGATGTAGGTGGAATGACTGCTGACGAGGCAAAGAAAGCCATAAAGACTGCAGTAGGCAAGTATAAGATATCAGTGAAGCTTGACGATACATCATTTGATATGACAGCAGAGGATTTAGGGCTTAAGTATAATGACAAAGCAAATCTTCAGGAACTGATAAATGCGGCCAATAAGGATAAGGAGCCGGAAAAGCAGGTGAAGATTTTTAAAATGGATAAGTCTGATGAGCTGGAGACGGCTCTTGTAGACTCTTATATCACTGCAAAAACGCAGTCACAGTCTGATGCAACGGCTCAGAGTGATACGGATACAGACGCAAATGATGGCGAACAAAAGAAGACTGCGACAGACACACAGACCTTTGATATAAGATCAATTGTGCCATATCGTGCTACAATAGCCTACAATGCAGATGCAGGACAATTTGAGGGTGTTGACGGTGTATCGGGAGATGCACCTGTATATGACAATGCAGCTGCAAATCTGACAAGCGCTGTAAAGGAGCTGAAGGATAAGGTAGAGCTTACATCTGCAACAGGATATGTTGATGGAGAAAAGGCTGCGGACAGCGAGCAGGTAAAGAAGGCATTAAAAGAAGCCAATGCATATCTTGATGTGACGGTGACATGTAATTTCACACCGGCAACAGGTGAAGCTGCTACAGAGGCTGTAGGAAAGGATCAGATAGCTCAGTGGCTTATAGTGGGCAATGACGGGTTGTCAGTTTCGCTTGATGGTGAGAATATGGCTACATACTGTACAGAGCTTGCAAAAAAGCATGATGTGTCAAAGAAGAAAACAGGACAGTTTAAGACAACAGGCGGAAGTATAATAAATGTGCCTGTAGCATCATCAGGACAGACTGTAGATGGAAACAAGCTGTATGAGGCGATTGCTGAGGCAATAAACAATAAAAAGTCTGCAACAGTGGAAGCAGTTTACAGTGAGGCAAAGGAAGAAGAAACAGGTGAATATGTCACATATGGTGGCAATTACTGTGAAGTGGATCTTACCAACCAGATGGTATATGTATACAAGAATGGAGAGCTTGTTGTATCAAGTCAGTGTGTTACAGGATGTATTTCAAAAGGACACGGAACACCTACCGGAGTGTATTCTATTTTCTCAAGAGATAAGGATAGATACTTAAGGGGAGACGGATATAAGTCATGGGTTAATTTCTTTATACCATTCAATGGTGGAATTGGCTTCCATGATGCTTCGTGGAGAAGTACTTTCGGTGGAAATATCTACCTGTACAGCGGCAGCCATGGCTGCATAAATATGCCTTATTCAGCTGCAAAGAAGCTATATGAGAATGTAACATTAGATGAAAAAGTAATTGTATATGGTGGTGTTGACAAGGTGGCCGGCAAAGCACAGAGTCTTGGCGGAGCTGACTCTTATAATGTGACAGAGGGCGACGGAGCATTCAATCTCGGTGTGACAGCAGAGGATAATGCAAAGCTCACATACTCAAGTGATAATAATGGTGTAGTGAGAGTGGATGAGAACGGTAATGTGACGATAGCAGGTGTCGGAACTGCAACAATCACTGTCAAGTCTGAGGCTACTACAAGCTATAAGGCCGGCAGCAAGACAATTACAATCACTGTAAATGCAAAGCCACAGCCAAACCAGACACCATCTGTGACAATAGGTTGCGGTAATAAAACTGTAACAGAGGGAGATGCACCATTTTCTCTCGGAGCAAGTGCTTCAAACGGAGCAGCGCTTTCTTACCAGTCAAGTGATCCTTCGATTGCGTCAGTAGATGGCGCCGGAAATGTGACCATTTACAGGGCTGGTAGCGTACAGATTACAGCTATAGCAGGTGAAATGGCAGGCTGGAATAGCGCAAGCAGTTCAATAACCGTTACAGTAAATTCAAAACCACAACCACAGCCGGTGGCACCGACTGAACCATCAGAACAGCCAAAGCAGAACTAGAGCAGCCGCAATAGAACAGGAAAAAATAAAATATAGCAAATGAAAATATAATAGAAAAGTGCCGGAAACGGCACTTTTCTATTATATTGCATAATTATTTACAAAATATGACATATTCTTAATACTTTTTTTGTGACTTCTAAAAATAGACAAAAGAAATGAAGTGTAGTAATATAACATAGGATTAAACCGAAAAATAATGTTACAATTTGTAAAGGGTAGGAAAATGGAAAACAACGAACCAATAAGAGATCAGGAAATTGAAATCGATTTAGTAGCGCTGTTTCACGAATTAGTGAAGCACTGGAAGGCACTTGTGGCATCAATGGTGCTTCTTGCAGCAGTATTTGGATTATACTCCAAGATTACTTTTGTACCGGAGTATGAGGCATCTGCAGAGATGTATGTACTGACCAAGTCAACATCTATCACCAGTCTTGCTGATATTCAGGTAGGCTCGAGTCTGACAAACGACTATGAGTACGTTATCACAGGCAGGACAGTTTTATCACAGGTAATCGACAATCTGGATATGGACGAGACATACGAGCAGCTTAGCAAGAGGGTTTCAATAGAGAATCCGACAGATACACGTGTGCTCAAGATTGTGGTTACAGACACTGATTTAGAAGCTTCAAAAACAGTGGCAGATGAGATTGCAAAGGTTTCATCACAGTATATCGCTGACAATATGGAACAGTCACAGCCAAAGATTATCCAGACAGCATATGCTTCAAAGACACCGGTGAATAATAATATCCTTAAGAATACAGTTATAGGAGCTGTACTCGGACTGATTCTTGCTGCCGGCATAGTTGTACTTGGATATATGCTTGACGATACAATTTCTAATGCAGATGATATGGAGACCAGAACAGGCCTCAAGGTGCTTGCATCACTTCCTGTTGATGAGACAGAGTATGATGGAGCCAAGACAAAGAGAAGAAAAAAGAAGAAAACTCAATCATCTAAATCAGACGATAGCAAGAATAAGAAGAGGGCAGTTTAATGGAAACAGTAGTTATTAATCAGATAAAAGACCAGAGTTATACAATGAAGGAGTCTCTTCGAGCTCTTAAAACAAGCATCAGCTTTAGTGGAAAGGGTGTGAAGTCTATCCTTTTTACCAGCAGCGTGCCAAATGAGGGAAAGACAACCGTAGTTATGGATCTGGCCCGTTCGATGGCGGACTCTAAGAAGTCAGTCCTTATAGTAGATACCGATATGCGTAAGTCAGTCCTTGTAGGAAGACTCAGAGCGAAAGTGGAGAGCGGTGGAAAGATATACGGACTCTCACATTATCTCTCAGGTCAGGTATCTTTGGACAAAGTAGTATATGCGACAAACATCAAAGGAGTGTTTATCCTCTTTGCAGGTCATGAGGTGCCTAATCCGACAGAGCTTCTTGAAACAAAAGAGTTTAAAGAGCTTATCGAGTTTGGAGAGAAAAATTTTGATTACGTGCTTGTTGACACACCTCCTACAGGCGCTGCGATTGATGCAGCCGTAGTTGGAAAGAATGTAGACGGAGCAGTAATAGTTGCTGCCCAGAATGTTACAAGCAGCCGTGCAATCATCAATACAAAGCGTACACTTGAGGACTCAGGAGTCAAGATTCTTGGAGCTGTGCTCAATAAGTGCAGGTTTGAGGAGTCTAAGTATGGTCATTACTATGGAAACTATTATGGTAATTACTATGGTAATTACTATGGCAGGGACGATGACGAAAAGTAGCAGGCGCAGACACATATGAATGACGGAGAATAGTGCAGATGAAAAAAAAGAAAAATATAATTATTACGGCAGTAATGATTGTACTTATTGCTATTATAGCGATAATACTTGTAAAGGTTAACAGCAGTAATGTTAAGAATAAAGAAGTTAAAGGCATAAAGCCGGGTACAGAGGCAGTTAAGACAAAAGCCGATACTCAGACTGAGGATGACAGCACTACAGACAAATCAGGTATTGAGGAGTTTGCGTTATTTGGTGTTGACAGCCGCTCAGATCAGCTTGATAAAGGAACACGTTCCGATTCCATTATGGTAGTCAGGGTTGATCATGATGCTAAGAAAATCCGCATGGTATCTATTTTCAGAGACTGTATGATGAATATTGATGGTCATGGATACCAGAAGGTGACACATGCACATGCGTTTGGCGGACCGGAGCTTGCAGTAGATACACTTAACAAAAATCTGGATTTAGACATAAAGAATTATGTTACAGTCAATTTCAATACAGTCGGTGAGATTGTAGATGAGGTAGGAGGCATTGTACAGGATATTGATGCATCTGAGGCAAAGGTGATAAACGGATATATTGATGAGGTCAATAAGGTTCGTGGAACAAGCTCATCCCATATTGATTCAGCCGGCACATATACACTTGATGGAACTCAGGCAGTTGCGTATTCCAGAATACGTTATACAGCCGGAGGAGACTATAAGCGTGCTGAAAGACAGAGAACAGTGCTGTTCAAGGTTTTTGAATCAGCTAAGCAGATGAATACAGCGGCAAAGATTAAGATGGTATCAGATCTGATTGGACATGTCAATACTAACTATAATACTGATGAGATTCTTTCAGTATTTAAAAATCTTGCAGACTATACAGTAGAGGATTCTACAGCATATCCACAGGTGTTCTATGGTGGAAAGGTTGATGGTGCATGGGTTGAGGTGCCTACTACACTTGCAGACATGGCTACAGGAGTGCATCAGTTCCTTGAAGGTGATACAGGCTATACTCCTAGTGCAACTGTAAACGAATACAGCAGTGCATTATCAGGAAAAGTAAGCGGGCCTAATAACGATTTAACAAATACAAATTTTGGGGATTAAATATGAACTTCAGACAAAATGGAGATAAGTACCTCATCATAATAGAAGTAATTGCACTGATAGTTGTGCTGGTATTTGGAGCAGTGCATTTTGTGATGCCGGGGAATAAGGCGAATAAGAAAATAACAGAAAGCCAGCAGGAGACACAGAATCCTACTCAGGAGACGGATGGAATTCAGCAGGTACAAGCTGATGGACAGCAGGCAGCACCGGCATTTACTCCGTCAGATTCTGTCAAGACAAAGCTGTCTTCTATGACAACAGAGGAAAAGGTAGCCCAGCTATTCATTACGAGACCTGAGGAGATTACAGGTGTATCACAGTTCACTCAGGCCGGTAACAAGACAAAGGCAGCTATTGGTACATATCCTCTTGGTGGTTTTGTTTTCAGACAGGAGAATTTCTCAGGAGAGGCTGCAGTTATAAAGATGATGAGCAGTCTGCAGTCATTTTCGCAGGAGCGACTAGGCGTGAATTTGTTTCTTGCAATTGATGAAGAAGGTGGAGAAAGACTTCCTCTTGCTTCAGCTAATGGATATGAGGCACAGCAGGCACCATCACAGCTTGGAGATGCTGACGCAGCGGGCAGCAGTGCAGGAAAGATAGGCTCATATATGGCTACCAATGGCCTTAATATGAATTTTGGACCGACAGCGGATATAGCATATGGTGATAATGCAGATAACGATACATATGCATTTGGCAGCGAGTCAGCGACTGTAGGTGACTGTGTTGCAGCACAGGTAAGCAGCTATAATGGTGCAGGAATCAATTCTGTAGCAAAGAGCTTTCCGGGAAAAGGAAAGGCTACTACAGATTCAGCGACAGGAATGCTCTGGATGACAGACAAGCTTGAGGATCTTGAGGCATCTGATTTTGTGCCATATCAAAAGGCAATTGAAGCAGGTGTTCCGGCAGTCATGATGGGAAATGTGATTTGCCAGAGTGTGACAGGAGAGGAAACCACGCCATGCTCTACATCAGCAGGTGCCGTAAACTATATGAGAACTACCATGGGCTTTAATGGCCTTTTGATTACAGATGATTTATCAGATGCATCTCTTAATAAGGTATGTACACAGGATGAGGCGGCTGTGGCAGCTGTTAAGGCAGGAATGAGCATGCTTTATGTTTCAACAGGCTTTGAGAGCAGTTATAATGCAGTGTTGTCTGCAGTTAACAGTGGCGAGATACCGGCAGAAAAATTAGATGATGCAGTGGGAAGAATTCTAACAACAAAAGGAATTTAATATATGCAAATAAAAGTAAATCCGTTATACTATAGAGTATAGCGGATTTCTGTTATATATTTTGTATATTTAAAGGAGAATTGTTGATATGTCAAATTGTTTCAATCCGGCAAATATTCTTTTGCCAAACGATTGTATAGATATGGAAAAATGGTCAGTTATTGCCTGTGACCAGTTCACAAGTCAGGCTGATTATTGGGATGCTGTGGAAAAGCATGTGGCTGATGCACCATCAACGCTTAATGTGGTATTTCCCGAAATATATCTGGGAACAATTACGAAACAGGAGAATGATTGCAATTCGTCAGGGGATGGTGTCAAAAATGACAAAGAAACCGGCAGAAAAACAAAATATGCTTCAATGACGGATGATGAGAGAATCAAATATATTAATACCACTATGGAGACATATCTCACAGATGGAACCTTAAAGCAAGCGGTGGCAGATGGCTATGTGCTAGTTGAGCGTACTACGGAGTCAGGGGTTCGTCTTGGAATAGTAGGACTTATTGATCTGGATGACTATGATTTCGACCCGAAAAAGAAGACTCTCATCAGAGCAACAGAGGGAACAGTAATCTCACGTATACCTCCGAGAGTAAAAATAAGAGAGAATGCAGCTATTGAGCTGCCACATGTTATGCTGCTTGTTGATGATCCTATAGACAGACAAAAGATTGATGGATGCCAGGGTGCTACACAGGAAGATGCAGTAAATATAGCAGCTGTAAAGCATGGAATAATCGAGTATGTGTATGCCATCAGGGACACTCTTCGTAAGCTTTACGATACAGAGCTCATGCAGGGAGGCGGACATATCCGCGGCTATGCTGTCGAGGGTGAGGCAGCAAAGCAGGTGACAGAGGCATTCGCAGCAAAACAGAATAGCTGTGGAGGCTTTTTGTTTGCAGTAGGTGATGGAAACCATTCCCTTGCAACAGCGAAGACCTGCTGGGAAAATATCAAAAAAACCGGAAAATTCACAGAGGAGCAGTTGAAAAACCATCCTGCAAGGCATGCTCTTGTGGAAATCTGTAATCTGCACAGTGAGGCGCTTGAGTTTAAGCCTATTCACAGACTGCTTACAAATGTTGATGTAAAGGATATACTGTCGTTTTTCGAAGCTGAAATCACAAAACAAGGACTTGCGAGCACTGAGGGTGATGAGATAGTATTTGAGTATGTTGAATCAGGCGCTACCGCAATAAAGAATTCCGGAATTAATATCACAAATAGAGGTGACCGCCTCCCGGTTGAGATACTCCAGGGTATTTTAGATAAGTATCTTGAGACACATGGCAATGTGGAAATAGACTATATCCATGGTGATGAGGCACTTCACGGACTGGTTAAGGAGACTAAGGGATGTGGAATTTTTCTTCAGTCGATAGACAAGAGCACATTGTTCCCTGCAATAAATGCGGGCGGGGTGCTGCCCAGAAAGACATTCTCAATTGGAGAAGCGAATGAGAAGAGATACTATATGGAGTGTCATAAGATATCTATGTAGCTTTGATTTACATAATATGTCAATTTTATCACATTAATAAACAATTGATTTTATGAAGTCGAATAATTTAACAAATAATACTGTTTTACTACACAAACATATTTGTTAAGTGTATAATATAAGAAAAATTTATTTCACAAGGGGACAATAATGGGAAAATACTTTGGAACAGACGGCTTCCGTGGAGAGGCTAATGTCAATTTAACAGCAGAGCATGCATATCAGATTGGTAGATTTTTAGGCTGGTATTATGGAGAGCTTAAGAAGCAGAAGCAGCTCGACGAGCCGGCGAAGATAGTAATAGGAAAGGATACAAGACGTTCAAGCTACATGTTTGAGTATTCCCTTGTATCAGGACTTACAGCATCGGGAGCAGATGCATATCTATTACACGTTACCACAACTCCATCAGTGGCATATGTAGCAAGAACCGATGATTTTGACTGTGGTATCATGATTTCGGCAAGCCATAATCCATACTATGACAATGGAATCAAGCTTATCAACAGCAATGGAGAGAAGATGGATGAGGAGACAATTCTCCTTGTCGAGGACTATATAGATGGTAAACTCCGCCTGTTTGGTCAGGAGTGGAAGGAACTGCCTTATGCACATAAGGATGCAATCGGATGCACAGTTGACTATGTGGCAGGACGTAATCGTTACATGGGATACCTCATCTCGCTTGGTGTCTATTCATTCAAGGGCGTGAAGGTTGGTCTTGACTGTGCCAACGGAAGCTCATGGAACATGGCAAAGTCTATTTTTGAGGCACTCGGAGCAAAGTGCTATGTCATCAACAATGAGCCAAATGGTTTAAACATCAACAATAATGCAGGCTCTACACATATTGAGGGCTTACAGAAGTACGTGGTGGACAATGGTCTTGATGTAGGCTTCGCATACGATGGAGATGCAGACAGATGTCTCTGTGTAGACGAACTGGGCAATGTAATCACAGGAGACCATATCCTCTACATCTATGGAAAGTACATGAAAGAGAGAGGAAAGCTCGATAACAATACTGTTGTCACAACAGTTATGTCAAACTTTGGACTCTATAAGGCTCTTGATGAGCTTGGAATCGGCTACGCAAAGACTGCAGTAGGTGATAAATATGTATACGAGTACATGCAGCAGAACGGCTGCCGCATCGGCGGAGAGCAGTCAGGACATATCATTTTCTCTAAGTATGCATCAACAGGCGACGGTATCCTTACCAGCCTTAAGATGATGGAGGTCATGATGGCGAAAAAACAGAAGATGAGCCAGCTCTGTGAGGGACTTAATATCTATCCACAGGTGCTTCAGAATGTGCGTGTGGCTGACAAGGCGGAGGCACTTGCAAACCCTGATGTTCAGGCAGCCATCGAACAAGTTACTGCAGAGCTGGGTGATACGGGACGTATACTTGTGCGTGAGTCAGGTACAGAGCCTGTTATCCGTGTCATGGTTGAGGCAGAGAGCGAGGAAATCTGCCAGAAATATGTGGATATGGTCGTTGCAAAATTAAAATAAAGGTTAATGCCAAAGATAATACACGTAATATACAAAAGCTGTGTGAGAATATCATGCAGCTTTTGCTGTTATCAGGGTTCATAAATGAGTGAATTAAGATAAATTAAGTGGATATAATTTAATCTGTAGAGAGAATAGTAATTAAATTCTGCCGGAGGAAATAGTCTATGCCTGAAATCTTAATTATTTTTATATTATGTGCCGGTATTATTGTAATTGGCATAATATTGTGTATAATTATTAAAGTGAGTCATATGTCTGATGACGAACAGAAAAAGGACGATGAACGACAGCTGGAGTTCATTCGTGCCTACAAGGAGCATAAAAAAGGACATTGAGTTTAAAGGATTATATAATAAGAGACATACAGGAAAAGTTCAAATATCTTCCGTCAGCGGTATATTTGGCTTTAATCTGCATTGCGATGTATATTTTTGTGTGTCTGCTGCGATATCTTTTCACAATGAGAGAGGTATCACAGGCAGATGAGAGAAGAAAAAAGATAGTGGGCAAAATCTGGCATATGCTGTTCTGCGGCACCTTTGTGGCCTATATGTATACGCTTATAATGATAGTGTATTATTCAAGGGAGCCGGGAAGCAGAACCGGCGTCGCCGATATGGTGCTGTGGAGCAATTGGGGCATGACACTTCAGATGCACGCTTATTTTATAGAAAATATAGTATTGTTTATACCATTTGGGCTTATATTTCCATTGGTTTTTAAAAATTGGATGAGATGGTTTACAATACCTGTTGGTGCTTTTATAAGCGCAGCAATTGAGTACACGCAGCTGGTTACCGGCAGGGGATATTGTCAGCTTGATGATTTTGTGACAAATACGGCAGGAGCAGCAATCGGATTTTTTATTTATTTGATATTATATGCAGGGTGGCTGGTATGGAAAAAAATAAGATAAGCATTGTGGTACCATGCTTTAACGAGAAAGAGGCTCTGCCTCTTTTTTATAATAAGATAACTCAGGTGTTTAATCAGATGAGTCAAGAGAGTGAGACAGCGGGATTGTCCTATGAACTGATTATAGTGGATGACGGTTCTATGGACGGGACACTCGATGTCGCAAAGGAGCTTACTGTAAATGATTCCGGTGTGAAATACATATCCTTTTCACGCAATTTTGGCAAGGAGGCAGCCATGTATGCAGGCTTGCAGCATGCTGTGGGGGAATATGTGGCGATAATGGATGCTGACCTTCAAGATCCGCCGGATATGCTACCTGAGATGTACAAGGCTCTTATGGAAGAAGGTTATGATGCTGTCGGTACAAGGCGAGTGACACGCAAAGGTGAACCAGCGATTAGATCTTTTTTTGCCAGAAAGTTCTATAGGCTCATGAGCAGAATATCAAAGGCAAATATGGTTGATGGGGCACGTGACTACAGGCTGATGAACAGGAAATACGTGGATGCACTGCTTTCGCTTAAGGAATACAACAGGTTTTCAAAGGGATTGTTTGGCTGGGTAGGATTTAAGGTGAAGTGGCTTGAGTTTGAGAATGTAAACAGGGTGGCAGGTGAGACAAAGTGGTCATTCTGGCAACTCTTTTTGTATAGCCTTGACGGAATAGTGGCGTTTTCCAACGCTCCGCTATACATGGCTTCAATAGCCGGAGTGTTCAGCTTTATTGTCGCAATAATTGCAATGCTCTTTATCATTATCAGGAGACTTGTATTCGGAGATCCGGTAGCCGGCTGGGCTTCGACCGTTGTTATCATACTTTTTATAGGTGGGATACAACTGCTTAGCATAGGCATTTTGGGACTTTATCTGTCGAAGCTATATCTCGAGGCAAAGGACAGACCGATATATTTAATAGGAGAATCAAATATAGAAAAACCTACAGAAAAAAATTAAGGCTTTCTTAAGATTTCTTAATTCGATAGCATATGACATTTTTTTCGAATGTTATGTGCTATAATTTTTTCGGCAACGTTTATTAATGCATGAAAGAGGACTAAGATGAAAAACGTACTGGAGTGGCTTGAGGCCACAGTAGAAAAATACCCTGACAAGCCTGCATTTTCGGATACTGAATGCAGCATTACATTTAGGCAGGTGTATGATATAGCAAGAAATACAGGAGCATATCTGGTAGAACAGCTTGGAGTGGACAGAACCCCTGTTGCAGTATTTGCCGGAAGAAAAATGGTGACACCGGCATACTTCCTGGGTGTGGTATATGCAGGCAGACCGTATGCACCGATTGATGCATCGCTTCCTGACAAGAGAATTGAAAAAATTCTTGAAAATCTGTGTCCAGGGGCTATTGTTGCGGACAGGGAAAGTCGTGAGCATGTGGAGAGCATAGTGGATGAGCTGGCAAAGGCAGAAGGCTTCGATAGACCGCAAATATTTATTGCTGAGGATATATCGCGCTTCGAGCAGGTGGCGTGTGCTGATAGTAATTGTAAAATCAGTGAATCAGCAGGAGACGCTGTGACGGATAGTGAGAACGATACAGATGGTGGTGTTGTGGCAGGCTGTGCAGGAAAAACAGATGACAGCTCACGGGATATGCTCGCTGTAGTCCGCAGGCAGATGTCCATGACAGACCCACTGTATATCATCTACACGTCAGGCTCCACCGGCAATCCAAAGGGAGTCATGACATCGCATCTGTCACTTATGACATACATCAATGCATATTGTGATGTGATGCATATAGAGGAAAGTGATGTGCTGGGCAATCAGTCGCCGCTTGACTATATTGCGGCAATCAGGGACATTTATCTGCCGCTAAAGACCGGCTGCAGCACAGCGATTATTCCAAAAGAGTATTTTATGGAGCCAAATGCCCTGTTTGATTACATGAATGATAAGAAGGTCAGCAGTGTTGGCTGGAGTGTTTCGGCATTTACCATCCTCACATCGCTTGGGGCATTTGAGGAAGTAGGGCTTAAGAGTCTCAGAAAAATCTGCTTCTCAGGCTCAGTAATGCCATGCAGGGTGCTCAGAAAATGGCAGGAAAATCTGCCGGAAGCACATTTTGTGAACCAGTATGGACCGACAGAGGCCACAGCATCATGCACATACTATAGCGTGGATCATACAGTGGAAGATGACGAGGTGCTTCCTATAGGAAAAGCCTATGACAATTACAGGGTTTTCCTGATAGATGAGCATGGAAATGAGCCGGCTGTCGGAAAACAGGGAGAGATATGCGTATGTGGACCAATCCTGGCGCTGGGTTATTATAATGATCCGGAGAGGACAGCTGCGGCATTTACACTCAATCCACTCAACAGGGCTTATCCTGAGCGGATGTACCGCACAGGGGATTACGGAAGGCTCGATGAGGACGGCATACTTCATTTCTGTGGACGTATGGACCGCCAGATAAAGCACATGGGACACCGTGTGGAGCTTGATGAGGTGGAGCATGCCGCCAATGTGGTAGAGGGAGTCGCAGAAAGCTGCGTTATATATAATAAAGCAAAAGAGGTGCTGATACTTTTCTACACAGGTGACTGTGACAGGAGAAGCCTCGCGCTGGCACTGAGGGACGAGCTCCCGGGCTTTATGGTGCCCAGGAAAATCAAGAAGCTGGAGCAGCTTCCTAAGCTTCCAAACGGAAAATATGATATGAAAAAACTGGAGGAAATGTAAAATGAGAGACACAATTTTAGAGATTTTAGAGGAATTAAGACCGGATGTGGATTTTGAGAAGGAGACAAAGCTGATCGATGACAAAATTCTTGAGTCATTTGATATAGTTTCACTCGTATCGGAGCTGACTGATGAGTTTGACATCACAATCAGACCAAAGGATCTGGTTCCTGAGAATTTCAACTCAGTTGATGCAATCGAGAAGCTTGTGAAAGAGCTTGTGGAGGAATAAAGCATATGAGACAGACACCGTACTATGTATTTGATACGGACGAGTTTGCGAAGAGAGCAGCCATGATAAGGGCTGCTCTTGATTGTAAAGGAGGACGTAGGATACCGCTTTGCTTTTCGATAAAGGCAAACCCATTTCTGCTTCACAGGCTGCCGGAGGGCTTAGACCATGTGGAGGTGTGCAGCCCGGGAGAGCTTGAGATATGTATAGCACTTGGCGTGAAGCCGGAATGCATCATCTATTCAGGAGTGATGAAGGAAAAATGCGATATAGAGCGAGCCGTTTCGTATGGCGCCGGCATACTGACCTGTGAAAGCATAAGACATGCGACGCTTATATCAGAGGTGATGCTTGAATGTATGTCTGAAGGCGCGCAGGAAGCCGGATTGGTCGAAAAGAAGGCACAGGTCATACTGCGCCTGACAAGTGGCAACCAGTTTGGCATGTCGCTTGAGGATATTGAATATATCATTTCGCATCCGGATGAGTTTAAGGGCATTGCGGTAATGGGCATCCACTACTATTCCGGCACACAGAAGAGTCTTCGCAAAATAAATAAGGACTTGGAAAAAATAAAGTCTGCACTGACCATGTTAAAGGACAAATACAGCTTTGAGCCACAGCTTGTAGAGTATGGCCCGGGACTTTGCGTTGAGTATTTTGAGGATGACTGGCAGGAAAAGGAAAAACAATCACTTGATGAGGCAGCAGAGGTGCTTAGAGAATTTGCTGTGGAATATCCGCTTGGCATTGAGATGGGACGATTCCTCGCAGCCTCATGCGGTAAATATTACACACAGGTAAAGGACTTAAAATCGACAGGCGATGCCAACTATGCGATTCTGGATGGAGGAATCCACCACCTGAATTACTTCGGGCAGAGGATGGCAATGCAGGTGCCACCGATTAGTATATATAGAGCTGCCGGTGTGGAATTAACACAATTGCCGGACATAGACTATACACTCTGCGGAAGCCTCTGTACAGTGGCAGATGTGCTGGTACGCGAGGTGAAGCTTAAGAAGCTTGAACTTGGTGATGTTCTTGAGTTTGGGCACTGTGGTGCGTATTCTGTGACAGAAGCACCGGCACTCTTTTTGTCAAGACAGCTTCCGGCTATATATGCATATTCGAAGGAGTATGGATATGAGTGCCTGAGGGAGCATATTCCTGCGGCTGAGATAAATCTGGCCGGAAAAAAATTGTAAATAAAAGCGCCATGGTAAATTGCCATGGCACTTTTGAATATGACATAAACAAAGCCTTTTGTGGGAAGCTAAATTATTAGCCAAGCTCCTTCTCACACATATCAAGTACAGAAGCAATGGTAGTATCCATATCATAGTACTTGTACTCGCCGAGACGGCCACCGAATATAACACCGGTCTCCTTGTCGGCAAGATCCTTATACTTGGCATAGAGCTGTCCGTTTTTCTCATCGTTTACAGGGTAGTAAGGCTCATCGCCTGCCTTCCACTCAGAAGAGTACTCACGGCTGATAATAGTCTTTGGCAGATCGTTGCCATCCTCATCCTTGCCAAACTCGAACCACTTGTGCTCGATGATACGTGTCCATGGAGTCTCACGGTCAGTATAGTTGACAGCGGCATTTCCCTGGAAGTTAGGAATATCGAGGGTCTCATTCTCAAAGCGCACTGAGCGGTACTCTAAAGTACCTAGCTTAAAGCCAAAGTATGCGTCAATCGGACCTGTGTATACCACCTTATCAGCAAGAGCATCAAGCTCAGCCTTGTGCTCAAGGTAGTCAGTATTTAATCTGACCTCAATGCCGTCGAGCAGATTTTCAACCATCTTGGTGTAGCCACCGATTGGAATACCCTGATAAAGAGCGTTGAAGTAATTGTTGTCAAAGGTAAGTCTAACAGGAAGTCGCTTGATGATGAAAGCCGGAAGCTCCTTACAATCACGGCCCCACTGTTTCTCAGTGTAGCCCTTCACGAGCTTCTCATAGATATCACGGCCAACGAGCGAGATAGCCTGCTCCTCGAGATTTTTTGGCTCGCCGGTGATTTCCTTTTTCTGCTCCTCAATCTTTGCAGCAGCCTCCTCCGGTGTCACCACACCCCACATCTTGTTGAAGGTGTACATGTTAAATGGCATTGAGTACAGCTCACCTTTGTAGTTTGCTACAGGGCTGTTTGTGAAGCGGTTGAACTCAGCAAACTGTGTGATGTAGTTCCAGACCCTCTTGTCATTGGTGTGGAATATGTGGGCTCCGTACATGTGTACATTGATGCCCTCCTGCTTTTCGGTGTAAACATTTCCTGCTATGTTAGGACGCTTGTCCACAACAAGCACTGATTTGCCCTTGGCCTTTGCCTCATGGGCGAAGATGGCTCCGTAGAGACCGGAACCTACTATTAAATAATCGTATTTCATTGTGTTCTCCTACTTAATTTGCGTTATATAAATTATTATAAGTGTTGATTAAAAAAAAGCAAGAGATAAAACATTTTTACGTACAAATAAATACATATTGTATTTATTTTGGCGATATAATGTGTTATAGTGAATAAAAAGGAGGATACAAAGATGAAGAATATGTATTTGGTTAAATATTCGGTTAAAGGAATAAAATCGTTGGATAAGCTGGTGTCATTGGCTTTTTACAAAAAAACAATTACAAAAGACATGGATACGCAAGGGTTTAATATAAAAGGAATATACGGAATGAATGGTTCGGGAAAATCAGGAATCATGTCATCAATTCAGATTTTAAAAAATATCTTAACAGATTCTAACTATTTAAATAATCCAATAAGCCAGAAAACGCTGGATTCACTTGTGAATAAGAAATTATCTGAGTTGTTTATTGAAGTGGAATATATAGTAAGAACAAAGGAAAAATTGTGGTTATTTCGATATAATGTAGCATTAGCAAAAAAAGAATCGGAAACATATATTATAAAAAGTGAAGAGCTTTCATTTAAAAATGCAACAACAAGAAAAGAAAATATGAGTGTTTTGTACAAAGTAAATGATGGAGCATTGGATTTAAAATATTTTGATACAAGTGATAAGACAAATAGTATGTTAGAAGAAAAAACAATAAATCTATTAGATAAATCATCATTTTGCTCAATTGCTGTAAAAAAAATTATAGATAAAAAAATATTTGATAAAAAGGTTCAAATGGTTGTTCCGGCTTTGGTTATTTTATATAATTTTGGAACAAAGCTACATGTATATCTTGACAATGAGGATACTCATATACCATTTATAATTGCACATATGATGAAGTACGGAGATATAACATATGAAGGCAATGAAATGGTAGATAGCCTGTTGTATGAGGCTTCAAATATGGATGCAGAGAGTATGAATATGTTAGCTGCGGGGAAAAATTTTGTTAACAGGGATAGTTATGATTATTTTGAAAATGAAGTTCATCAGTTGTACGAGTTTTTACACATTTTTAAGTCGGATTTGGTGGGGATTGAAATAGAAAAAAAGGAAGATGGAGACATGTATGTCTGTGAGCTTGTAATGGTTTACAATGAATATAGGGTTAACGTGGAGTTTGAAAGTACAGGCATAAAGAAGCTGGTGAAGCTTTATATGTATATTAGAGAGATGAAACGAGGAGGAATCGTATTTATAGATGAATTTGATGCCAATCTTCATGATGTCTATCTGTGCGCTTTACTGGAATATTTAATGGAGTATGGCGAGGGGCAACTGTGTTTTACGACACACAATATAGGACCGATGGATATTCTCAAAAGAAATAGTAATTCAATTGATTTTATTTCGGGAGACCATAGGATTTATTCGTGGAAAAAATCAGGGAATTATTCACCGGCTAATCTTTATAGGAAAGGGATGATAGAGGGATCTCCGTTCAATGTGGATTCTATAGATTTTATAGATGCATTTGGTATACAGGAGGGGGATGAATAATGGGAATGCAGCTAATATTTGTTTTAGAGACAAATAAGAAATGTAAATCGGATTGGATATATATCAAGGATACTATTGAATATTTTTATAATATAGATGCCAATAATATAAAGTTTACACAGGTGTATATGGATGGTAAGGGGAATTTCAAGAATAAACAAAAGGAAATTAATAAAAATATAGACCAGTATGCTAAAGGTGCAAGTAATGGTAACTCCAAAGTTATTTGTTGCTTGGATAGTGATGATTATGATATCAACATGGAGGCAATTAAATTCTTGAACGAGGCTTTCAAGTTTTGCAATGATAATAAATATGAATTAATATGGTTTTGTAAGGATATTGAGCGTGTTTATCTAAGAAAGAAGGTTGTGAAAGATGAAAAGAAAAAGGAGGCAGGGAAATTTAAAGCAAATAAAACTATTAGAAATATTGATGCAAAAAATTTAGTTGCTAGCAAGTATAAGGATGGAACAAGCAATATATTGAACATTCTTGACAAATATTTGGAGCGAAAGTAATGGAGGTATAAAAGTGAAACTACCCGGCTACTACTCCTCAGGAGAATTTGCAAAAAAAGCGCATATTACAAAAAAGACCGTCAGGTACTATGACGAGCACAATATTTTAAAACCATCCTACGTAAACGAAAACGGAGCCAGATTCTATAATGATGACGACTTTGCGCGTCTACAGCAGATACTGTTCCTCAAATATCTGGGCTTTTCCCTGGATGATATCAAGGAGATGACACTCAGAAACACGGACAGCGATGTCATGTCTGAGTCGCTTCACATGCAGCTTGGTCTCGTGGAGGAGAGGATAGAGCAGATGAAGCTTATGAAATCAGCACTGCAGGAGGCTTCAGAGGTAATAGACGAGGGGCGAAGCGTGGACTGGAGTCATATGCTGGAGCTGGTTAATATAAACGAGATGGAGCAAAAGCTAAAGCAGCAGTACAGGGATGCTTCAAATATATCAGCCAGAATCAATCTGCACAGGGATTTCTCGATTAATCCGGTGAGCTGGTTTAGCTGGGTATTTGATGAGTGCAGCTTTTTTGAGGGGGAAAAGGTGCTTGAGGTGGGCTGTGGTGATGCCTCTCTCTGGACACAGAACATAGACAGGATACCGGCAGATATGCAGATAACCCTGACTGATATATCGTATGGCATGGTAAGGGATGCGACGAGAAATGTAGGCGCAGATGACAAGCGCTTCACATATGAGGTGATGGATGCCCACAGGCTGTATAAGCCGGATGCATCGTATGACTGCGTGATAGCAGACCATGTACTGTTCTATTGTGACAATCTGGATGCCGTGTGCAGTGAAATCCTAAGGGTGCTAAAGCCAGGTGGCGTGTTTGTGTGCAGTACATACAGCTCACGGCATATGAAGGAAATAAACGACCTGGTGCAGGAGTTTGATGACCGTATAGAGCTGTCAGCGGAAAGGCTGTATGAGCAATTTGGTAAAGAAAATGGTGAGGCAATACTTGGAAAATACTTTGGTGAGGTAAGCTGGCATGGATACGAGGATGAGCTTGTGGTAGAAAAAGCAGAGCCTGTGATAGAGTATGTGCTTTCGTGCCACGGCAACCAGAACAGGTATATTGTGGACCGCTATAAGGAATTTGCAGCATTTGTCAGAAAGAAGACAGAGGGAGGGTTCCATATCACAAAGGATGCAGGTGTATTTATTGCACGAAAATGATTCAAAAACAGGATATTATAAGCATATATTTTGTGAAAAATGCTAAAAATATAAAAAAGTACTTGAAGGTGCCCTTGGGGCACCTTTTATAATGCAAGTAAATGATGAATCAGGTCAGTGTATTCTACAGACCGAAAGCATCAAGTGCAGCACGTAGTTTCAGTTTGAAGGAGAACAACATGAAAGGTATTATATTAGCGGGAGGTTCAGGCACACGTCTTTACCCACTCACAATGGTAACATCAAAGCAGTTACTTCCAATTTATGACAAGCCAATGATCTACTATCCTATGTCAGTGCTTATGAATGCAGGCATCAGAGATATTCTGATCATTTCAACACCACAGGATACACCAAGATTCAAGGAGCTCTTAGGAGACGGACATCAGTTTGGTGTCAACCTCACCTACGAGGTACAGCCAAGCCCTGACGGACTTGCACAGGCATTTGTTATCGGTGAGAAATTCATCGGTGATGATACAGTAGCCATGGTTCTCGGAGACAACATCTTCGCAGGACACGGTCTCAACAAGAGACTCAAGGCTGCAGTTGAAAACGCAGAGAGTGGTAAGGGTGCCACAGTATTCGGATACTATGTAGATGACCCTGAGAGATTCGGTATCGTAGAGTTCGATAAAGAGGGAAAGGCTATTTCAATCGAGGAAAAGCCGGAGCATCCAAAGAGCAATTACTGTGTCACAGGTCTTTACTTCTACGACAACAATGTAGTAGAGTACGCAAAGAACCTTAAGCCATCAGCAAGAGGAGAGCTTGAGATAACAGACCTTAACAGAATCTATCTTGAGAAAAAAGCCCTCAATGTAGAGCTTTTAGGACAGGGCTTCACATGGCTTGATACAGGAACACATGAGAGCCTTGTAGATGCCACAAACTTTGTCAAGACAGTAGAGACACATCAGCACCGTAAGATAGCATGTCTTGAGGAAATCGCTTACTTAAACGGCTGGATTACAAAGGATGAAGTATTAAAGACATATGAGCTCGTAAAGAAGAACCAGTACGGACAGTACTTAAAGGATGTACTTGATGGAAAATACCGCGAGCAGTTATATTAAGGAGGAAATCAAAATGACAATTATCGTAACAGGTGGAGCAGGATTTATCGGAAGCAACTTCGTATTTCACATGCTTAACAAATATCCGGATTACCGTATCGTATGCTTAGACTGTCTCACATATGCAGGAAATCTCTCAACACTTGAGCCTGTAATGGACAATCCAAACTTCCGTTTCGTAAAGGAGAGCATCACAGACCGTGACGCCGTATACAAATTATTTGAGGAAGAGCATCCTGATATGGTTGTAAACTTCGCAGCAGAGTCACACGTTGACCGTTCAATCGAGAATCCACAGGTATTCCTTGATACAAATATTATCGGAACATCAGTGCTTATGGACGCATGCCGCAAGTATGGTATTAAAAGATATCATCAGGTATCAACAGATGAGGTATATGGAGATCTGCCACTTGACCGCCCTGACCTTTTCTTCCATGAGGATACACCAATCCATACATCAAGCCCATATTCATCATCAAAGGCAGCAGCAGACTTACTCGTGCTTGCTTACCACCGCACATATGGACTTCCTGTAACAATCAGCCGTTGCTCAAACAACTACGGACCATACCATTTCCCGGAGAAGCTTATCCCTCTTATGATAGCGAATGCACTTAATGATAAGCCACTCCCGGTATACGGAACAGGCGAGAACGTGCGTGACTGGCTCTATGTAGAGGATCACTGCAAGGCAATCGACCTTATCATCCACAACGGACGTGTAGGAGAGGTTTACAACGTAGGTGGACACAATGAGAAGACAAACCTTGAAATCGTAAAGATTATCTGCAAGGAGCTCAATAAGCCGGAGAGTCTTATCACATTCGTAGGAGACCGTAAGGGCCATGATATGCGTTACGCAATCGACCCTACAAAGATTCACAACGAGCTCGGATGGCTCCCAGAGACCAAGTTTGAGGACGGCATCAAGAAGACAATCAAATGGTACCTTGACAACCGTGAGTGGTGGGAGACAATCATCAGTGGAGAGTACCAGAACTATTACGAGAAGATGTATGCGAATAGATAATTGCTATTCGTAAACCTTGAAGAATCGAAATGCGTGTTTACGAATAACAGTAAAAAGGAGACCCCAAATGAAAATATTTGTTACAGGAGTTGCAGGTCAGCTCGGACACGACGTAATGAACGACCTTGCAGCACGCGGTTACGAAGGAATCGGAACAGATATAGCACCACAGTACAGCGGAGCAGACGATGGCACAGCAGTTACAAAGATGCCATATGTCTCACTCGACATCACAGACCGTGATGCAGTGGAAAAAACAATCACGGAGCTTAAGCCTGACGTGGTAGTACACTGTGCAGCATGGACAGCAGTGGATCTGGCCGAGGATGATGATAAAAAAGCAAAGGTGCATGCAATCAACGCAGACGGCACTCAGAATATAGCAGATGCCTGCAAGAAGATAGATGCCAAGATGGTATATATCAGCACAGACTATGTATTTGACGGACAGGGCACCACACCATGGCAGCCTGACTGCAAGGACTATGCACCGCTCAACGTATACGGACAGACAAAGCTCGACGGAGAGCTTGCAGTGGCAAATACCCTTGAGAAGTACTTTATCGTGCGTATAGCGTGGGTATTTGGCGTAAATGGCAAGAACTTCATCAAGACAATGCTAAATGTCGGCAAGACACATGACAGGCTCACAGTAGTAAGTGACCAGATTGGTACACCAACATACACACTCGACCTTTCAAGACTGCTCGTAGATATGATAGAGACCGATAAATACGGTTACTATCACGCTACGAACGAGGGCGGATATATCAGCTGGTATGATTTCACAAAGGAAATCTTTAAGCAGGCAGTGGAGCTTGGACATACAGAGTATTCTGAGGACAGACTCACAGTCGTACCTGTTACAACAGCAGAGTATGGTGTGTCAAAGGCAACACGTCCGTTTAACAGCAGACTGGACAAGAGCAAGCTCGTGGAGAATGGATTTAAGCCGCTCCCTACATGGCAGGATGCGCTGCACAGATATCTGCAGGAGATTAACTTTTAGAAAGGACATAGAAATCATGGGACAGATTAAAGTACAGAAAAACGTAGGTGGAATCGAAGGACTTTGCATCATCGAGCCTACAGTACACGGAGACAACCGTGGATACTTTATGGAGACATACAATTCAAAGGACATGCAGGAGGCAGGCATTGACAGAGTATTCGTACAGGATAATCAGTCTTGCTCCACAAAGGGAGTGCTCCGCGGACTCCATTTCCAGAAGGAATACCCACAGGCAAAGCTTGTGCGTGCAGTAAAAGGCTCAGTATTTGATGTGGCTGTAGACTTAAGAAGCGATTCAAAGACATATGGCAAGTGGTTTGGAGTAGAGCTCACAGAAGAGAACAAGAAGCAGTTCCTTATCCCGGAGGGCTTTGCACACGGATTTTTAGTACTCTCAGATGTAGCAGAGTTTTGTTACAAGGTTACAGATTTCTGGCATCTTGGAGATGAGGGCGGTCTTGCATGGAATGATCCGGCAATCGGCATCGAGTGGCCACAGCTTGTCGGAGAGTATCCGGGAAGCGCCGACGGAAGCGGATACACACTTGAGGATGGCACACCAATCAATTTAAGTGATAAGGATCAGAAGTGGGAGACACTGGAGAATACATTCAAGTTCTAGAATAAATAAAACTTGCAATAAGCTATGGATGGTTTATACTGTTCATAGCTTATTTTGGTATAGAAATTTAATATAGATTTAATATGGATATACAATAATAAGTGGCAAATATGTTACAAATATGTTAAAATATCTTTTATGGACAAAAATAAATCAATTTCAACACAGAAAAATAACAGATGGGATGTAGTATACTTTATATTGTATGGCATTGTGCTCGCAAAATGCGTATACGAGACTACCATGTTTTCACAGCAGGTACTGGTGGGCACCTTTAAGTTTTTTCTTGCAGCGATGGTTTTGTATACGGGAGCCAAGATTCTTTTTTCAGGATACTACAGCAGAAAAGAGCAGCTTGCAATTGCCGTAGTTATTCTTATATTTGGAATAGTAGGTTTACAGACCGGTTATTATGAGCTGCTACAGCCGGTACTACTTATTGTCGGGGCAAAAAATGTGAGGTTTGACAATATACTAAAGGTATATATGGCGGTGGTATCGGTCATGCTTATAGTGGCAGCTATAGCCAGTCAGACAGGTGTGATAGCGGATGTGATAGGCTATTCACCTAGAAATGCAGCAGCAGCCAGACATTCATACGGCATCATATATCCGACGGACTTTGCGGCACATATATTTTATCTGATATTGGCGGTGAGCTGCCTTGGTATATGGAAGAGAGTACAGGAAAACGAAAAATACAGATATCTGGCATGGCTCAGATGGCTTATCGTGATGGCAGCAGCTGTATTTATATATATAAAAGCAGGAGCATTTACAGGAACAGTCTGCCTGATAGGATTTTTGGCTTTGATGGGTCTGATTTATCTGCTTGAGAGGAAAAATCTGGCGCACAGGGTGTGTGAGATATTTAAATATCTGCCGATAGTGTGGGCGAGTCTTTTTCTTGCACTCAGCTATTTTTATAGTGAGAGCAATGCTATAATGGTTAAAATAGACACTGTACTGTCTCAAAGGCTGATGGTGAGCCATAAAGTGTGGAGTGAGTATAGCATCAAGCCATTTGGACAGTTTATAGAGGAACAGGGCTGGGGAGGTGTTGCAGATCCAACCGGGATAGACCCTGCAAAGTATTTCTTTATAGATGATATGTATCTTAGGATGCTGTTTGAGTATGGAATAATAGTGTTTGCTGTAGTGCTGATATTATTAATATTTATTGGTCACAAGGCAATAGGCGCAAAGCAATATGTGATTTTTGCAGCAATAGTCATGATTGGAGTGCACTCCTTTATGGAACACCATCTGTTGGAGATGGCATATAATCCTTTCCTGCTTGTACTGCTTGCCGGTATAGATACTGCTGATAAGGAAAAATCCGGGAGAAAGATATGAACTCAAAAAAATGGATAATCCAGTACCTTGAGGTACTTCTTGATATAATTGTGATGTTTACATCTTATCTGATTGCAAACTGGTACAAGTTCGGTTTCTTTAGAACAGGACTTATAAACCATACAGAGCACTATCTTACACTATTTCTGGTGGAGCTCGTGGCATATGTGGTAGTACATTTCGTGGCATTTGCAGATGATAATCTGATAAACCGAAAGCTATTTCCTGAAATATACAATGTCCTGAAAATGTATGTATATGTGGGTGCAATCACAGTCGGCTGTGTATACTTTACAAAAACAAGTGAATATTTCTCAAGAGGGCAGATGGGTATGACCTTCATACTGAGTACTATATTCACTGTGATAGTCAGACAGCTCCTGAAAAGGCTGGTGACCAAGGAATATCACCGCTCAGGGGCCAATGAGAAAATAATGCTTGTCACAACCTCGGACCAGGTGGAGCGAGTGATAAAAAAGATAAAGACCACAAGAAACTGGGATTTTCGTATATCGAATATTGCAATACTGGACTGTGATATGGTCGGTGAGATAGTAGACAAGATAGAGGTCGTCGCAACTGCCGATAACCTGCTTCAGGTGATATCAACAGCAGAGATAGACTCAGTGTTTGTACACCTGCCGGACAACTATCCGTTTAAGCAGAGAGAGTTTGTTACAGTACTCAATGAGATGGGCAAGACAGTGCACCTGAATGTAAACGAGTATGAGGCCAAGGTCGGTGAGCATTATATGGATTTCCTTGGAAAATACGCAGTGGTCACATGGAAGAATAAGACATACCGTGTAAGGCATATGCTTATTAAAAAGCTGATAGATTTGCTGTTTGGCGTGGCCGGAAGCATACTTATAGTGCCTGTGTGGCTTGTTGCATTTATAGGCAAAATAGTCACAGGTAACCATGGCCCGGTGCTCATATCGCTTGTCAGAGTCGGCAAAAACGGACGAAGATTTTATTACTATAAATTCCGCACCATGTATATGGATGCGAGGGATAGATATGACAAATGGATACTCGATGGAAAGAAGGGGAAAGACCCGAGATTTACACCGGTTGGAAGAATGCTTGGGGCATTAAGGCTTGAAAATCTGCCATCAGCCTGGAATGTGCTGTGGGGAGATATGAGCATGGTGGGAAATCCTGCTCCATCACTGCCCGAGTTTATAGAATACTCTGCATTTCACAGAAAAAGTCTATCGGTAAAGCCCGGAATCATAGGCTTCTGGCAGGTATACAGCAGGGAACACAGGCTGCTTACCGAGGAGGAGCAAAGCGAGTACGACCAGGAATATATACTGAACTGGACGGTGGGCCTTGATCTGAGGATTATTTTCAGGGCAGTATGTCCTCTGTGCAGGTCTGTGTCAAAGAGAGAGCTTGTCATGCCGGCACAGCTGGTTGATGAGATGAGATGCTTGAGCGAGCTAGTGAAGGATAGAGAGCCTTTAAGCTACGACATACAGGCATATCCGGCCACTGAAGACAGCGGAAAGCCGGTATACAGGTTTATAAAGCGTCTGGTGGATATTGTTGCCTCACTGCTTGGACTTATAGTACTGTCACCGGTGTTTATCATACTCGCTGTGATAATCAGAATGAGTGATGGCGGTAGCGTGTTCTATGGGCACACAAGAGTCGGCTATAAGGGAAAGAAAATATCTGTATACAAGTTCAGGAGCATGAAGACAAACGCAGGTGATCTGGAAAAGATACTGACACCTGAACAGCTGGAGCAGTATGTAAAGGAATTCAAGATAGACAATGATCCTCGAATCACAAAAATAGGAGGCTTTCTGCGAAAGACCAGCCTTGATGAGCTGCCACAGCTAATCAACATACTTAAGGGCGAGCTCTCCATAGTGGGACCGCGTCCAATCGTGGAGAAGGAAACCGAGATATACGGCAAGGACATCGCAAAGCTTCTGAGCGTAAAGCCGGGACTGACTGGCTACTGGCAGGCATATGCCAGAAACAATGCCACCTATGAGAGCGGAGAGCGCCAGAGGATGGAGATGTACTATGTGGAGCACTGCTCGCTTTGGATGGATATAAAGATACTTTTCAGAACCGTTTTCTCTGTAATCAGGGAGGATGGAGCACAATAATCAGAACATATGTGAGAAATATGATGAAGAAATTGGATTTAAATAGTATAACAATAAGTCTCATAATACCTACGCTCAACGCTGCAGAGTATATGCCCGGTCTGATAGATATACTGGGCAGGCAGACACGTAAGCCCGATGAGATAATAGTGATAGACTCAGAATCCGAGGATGCCACAGTGCGTATGGCAGAGCAGGCAGGCTTTAGGACACTGAAGGTCAAGAAAAGCGAATTTGATCATGGTGGCACGAGAAACTATGCTGTAGCCATGTCAAAGGGTGATATAGTGATGTTTTTGTCGCAGGATGCGCTGCCTTCAGATGAACACTATGTGGAAAATATGCTGGCAGGCTTTGAAAACGAAGAAGTCGTTATGATATCAGCCAGACAGCTCCCGAGAAGGGATGCTAAGCCTGACGAGGCATTGGTCAGGGAGTTTAATTATCCGGCAGAAAGCTTTGTCAGAAGTAAAGAGGATATACCACGACTTGGGATAAAGGCATATTTCTTTTCTGATGTATGCTCAGCCTACAGACGTGATTTCTTTGAAGACATAGGCGGCTTTGAAAGCCCACTGCTCACAAATGAGGATATGCTGATGGCAGCCAGGGCACTTAGGGCAGGATACAAGATAGGCTATTGTGCCACAGCGCAGGTGTATCACTCACACAACTATACATTTAAGCAGCAGTACAAGCGCAACTTTGATGTAGCAGTCTTTATGGAGACCTATAAGGATGAGATAAAGTGTGACGGCACCACAGGTGAGGGCATCAGGATGGTGCTTTTCATAGAAAAAAAACTCCTAAAGCAGTTCAAGATAGGGGCAGCAGTGCACTGCATATTTGACAGTGCGGCAAAGTTTCTGGGCAACAGGGCCGGAAGGAAGTGGAAGAGGAAGAATGCATAGCACAGACAAGATAGCCATTCTAATGGCTACATACAATGGAGAAAAATATATATGTCAGCAGATAGACTCTATCCTGTCGCAGACCTGCAAGGACTGGGAGCTATATATACACGATGATGGCTCTACAGACAACACGATAGCTGCTGTAGAAAGCTATGTGGAAAAATACCCGGATAAGATACATCTGATAGATGGTAAATCAACCGGCGGCGCAAAGTACAACTTTTTCTATATGTTTGGTCAGGTGGAAGCGCCATATTATATGACCTGTGATCAGGACGATGTATGGCTGGAAAAGAAGATAGAGCTGACATATGATAAGATGCTGGGTATTGAGGACAAAGCAGATATTCCGTGCCTGGTATACACGGAGCTTTGCGTGGTAGATAGCGAGCTGAATACAATAGCGGACACGATGAGCGAATACCAGAGTCTTGACTGCCACAAGCGTACAATCAACCAGTTTATATTGCAGAATTCGGTGACAGGCTGTACAATGATGGTAAACAGGGCTTTAAGAGATATGATGCTTCGTATTACTGATATAGACAACACAATAATGCATGACTGGTGGGCAGCACTTGTTGCCGCACAGTTTGGCCAAACAGCATTCATAGATGAGCCAACCATACTGTACAGACAGCATGGAGACAACAGCCTTGGAGCGCTTGGGATAAACAAGCTCTCATATATTGTGCGCCGTGTCTGGCAGAAAAAACAGATACAGGAGAGCATGAGGCTTGGACGGCTTCAGGCGAGAGAATTTGCAAAAACATATAATCTGCCCGATGACAGCCTGGCGGTAAGGTATGCGGCACTGGAGGGTGAATCCAGACGCGTAAGACAACGGTTTTATAAGGAAAATGATATGTATAAGACCGGGACCATGAGACGGCTGGGACAGGCTGTGTGGGGATGATTTGACAAAAGTATCAGTAGAGAGTATAATTTTTAGGCATTTGATGGGGAAAATATATTTTTTGTTATAGTATTATGAGGTTGAAAATGAGTAAAGCAAAATTTTGGGTAAGAGTAATACGATTTGATTTATATAATAAAAAAAAGATTTATGTATCAGGTGCCCTTGGTGGCAATGATTTTTTATGTAAAAAAGTAACGGCATATATAGGAAAGAGTGAATTAGAACTTGAAATGTCAAAAAATAAAGGGATTGAGACCAGAACTATGTATGCTGCCCTAGGCATAAAGGCTGATGAAGAAATAGCAATAAGTATTTTATTAGATGATGAATGGAAAGCTTATAATAAATTATTGTTACGGTTTTATGGCGAGAATGGTGAAAGCGTCACCTATACTATTGCAACAGGTTTGTTGAAAAAGATAGAAAATGATATTAATTATAATGTAGATGAGGTAAAATGGGAGGGCGATTGCTTTAAATTCAGAGGATGGGCAATTGCGGACGAGAAGGTTGATGTTTCGTTTTGGAATAATGGCAAGAAATTAGATGCAGATATAGAGTGGCATATAAGAAATGATGTTTTGTCAGAATATCCGGAAATAAATCAAGGGCAAAGAGTTGGGGTAAGTGCAACGATTCCAATGAAAAAGAAGGCGTTCTTTGAGGTGAGATTTACCACATCATCAAATACTATACATTATAAAGTGGGGGATGGAATATTACAGGACATGACTGTACACAATGGTCCTGTGAAGAAATTACTATTATCTTTGAAAAGATATGGTATAAAAACTACTTTTAGAAAAATTAAAAGAAGATATTTTAGTGAGGGAAATGTAAAATATAAAAAGTGGATCCACGCGCATGAGCCTGGTAAGGAAGAACTTGCAATACAACGTAATGCTAAATTTAGTAAGAACTATAAATTCAGTATTGTGGTACCTTTGTATAGAACTCCAAAGAAATATCTGACAGAGATGATACAATCTGTGATAGACCAGACATATGGAAACTGGGAATTATGCCTTGCGGATGGAAGCAAAAACTCGTCAGAAGAGAGTTCACCATTGTCTACAATTTTAAAAGAATATGTAAATAAGGATAAAAGAATTAAAATTGTAGAGCTTGAAAAAAATTCGGGAATATCAGAGAACACAAATGCTGCAATTAAAATGGCAACAGGTGATTTTGTTGTTTTTGGGGATCATGACGATACATTTGCATCGAATGCATTGTATGAATGTGCAAAGTTGTTGGAAAATGATGATAATGTTGAGATAATATATACAGATGAAGACAAAATTAATATGTCAGGAAAGAAGAGGTTTGATCCTCATTTTAAATCTGATTTTAATATTGATTTATTGTGTTCTATTAATTATATTTGTCATTTATTTGTTGTCAAAAATAATATTCTGAAAGATGTCGGTTTTTTAGATAAAGAATATGATGGAGCGCAGGATCATGATTTTATTTTAAGATGTGTTGAAAAAACAGACAAAATATATCATATTCCAAAGATATTGTATCATTGGAGATGTCATGAGAATTCTACGGCAGAAAATCCTGAAAGTAAGCTATATGCATTTGAGGCTGGAAAAAAGGCTGTAGAAGCACATTATAAAAGAGTAGGGATTCCGGCAACTACAGAGGATGGACCATTTTATGGTACATATAGAACGGTTTACCATTGGAAAGAAAATCCACTGATTTCGATAATAATACCAAATAAAGACCATGTTGATGACTTGCAGAAATGTATCGATAGTATAGAAACAAAGTCTGAATATCGCAATTATGAATATATCATTGTGGAAAATAATAGCTGTGATGAAACATTAAACTATTATAAGAAGCTGGAAAAAGAAAATTCAAAAGTTAAGGTTGTTTATTATAAAGGTGGATTTAATTATTCGGCAATAAATAATTATGGCTCAAAATATGCATCAGGAGAATATTTGTTGTTGTTAAATAATGACACTGAGATAATTAATCCTGACTGTTTAAATGAGATGCTTGGATATTGTATGAGAGAAGATGTTGGCATAGTTGGTGCTAAACTGTATTATGAGGATGACACTGTCCAGCATGCAGGCGTAGTAGTGGGATTTGGCGGAATTGCAGGTCATACATTTATTGGCTTTGGAAAAAATGAACCCGGATATTTTAATAGATTAGTATGCGCACAGGACTACTCTGCCGTTACGGCAGCATGTTTGATGACAAAAAAATCAATTTTTGAGGCAGTAGGTGGGCTGACAGAAGAATTTAAAGTTGCATTTAATGATATAGATTATTGCATGAAAGTAAGAGATTTAGGGAAACTGGTTGTGTATAATCCATATGCACAGCTGCATCATTATGAGTCAAAATCAAGAGGCTCAGAGGATACTCCTGAAAAGATAAAACGTTTTCAAAATGAAACAAAATTATTTAATGATAGGTGGCCGGAAATATTCGAAAAAGGTGACCCGTACTATAATCCTAATTTATCTCTGGATAGATCCGATTTTGGAATTAAGGAATAATAAATAAGAGGAAGAAAAATGTTAAAAAAAAGAAACAGAAGAACCATTACATTAATAGTGTGTTTTCTGGTTTTAGCTATTGTATCTACGATATACATCAATCAATACAGAAACGTAAAGTATGAAAAAACAACCGGTCAAATCAAAAATTGGGAAAAATATGTGTGTGATGTAAAGAATTATTCACAGGATGAAAATCGGTATAGTATGACCGGCGACGATCCACATGTGCTTTTTGATTTTAATTCATTGAATAAGGATATTAATGGAATAAAAATAGATTTTACCGGAAAAGTAGGCCCAATACAGATATTTGCTTTTGATGGGAATATCGATGCTATGGACAGAAATTCGGTTGCTACTGAAAAAGGTAGCAGCATTGAGTATTGCGGACCGGCTCAGTGGAAAAACTATAGATTGGATGTGGATAGCGACTTCGAGATAGAAAATGTGGAATATATTTCAATGAAGCCGGTTCGTAGCTTTAATATACTCAAATATCTGGTTGCCTATATACTCAATTTGATTGTTGCCGGGATAATTGCATATAGTGACCCTGTTTACATTTTGTTTTCACAGCTGAAGGATGAAAAAAGATTGAAACTTAAGATAGGAGTTTTTATAGCAGGGACAGCATTGAGCGCGGTCATTGCTTTTGTTTTAGAACGGGGAATTGTATATGTAGCGGGTTATTCATATGTAAATCCATATAGAAGGTTTGCTATATGGGGGATTTTGGAAATATTAGTCATTGTTGCTGTATTGTGGAAAAATTTTATACAAGAGCTTCATCTTATATTATTTGCTGTGATTATTATATTGGGTGCAATAAATGTATATGCTACTCCTATTGAGGTGGGAGTGTCATGGGATGATGAGATACATTATGCAAGGGCGTTGTATTTAGCGGATGGCATGACCGATTATGCAGAGGCAGAGGAAATACGCTTGATTGATAAATATGCGCAGAATATATATCAGCAGGATATATTCACCAGAGATGAAAGAAATAATTCGATTTCTGTAGGAAACAGATACTTACAGGACGGAGTGAAAGAGGTTGCAATCAATGGCAGTGGAATAAGCATTTGGTCAATTGCCTACGTTCCGGCAGCTTTTGGAATATATGTTGCCAGATTGGCAGGACTCCCATTTGCAGATATTTTCAGAATGGGCAAGATGTTCAATGTATTATTTTATGCATTTATTTTTGCCTGGGCTGTAAAAAGTCTGAAAAAAAACGGTAAGATGTTTTGTGTTGCAATTGCTTTGATTCCGACAAATATTTTTCTTACAAGCAATTATGCCTATGATTGGTGGGTGACCTCATGGCTGTGTCTTGCATTTGCAAAGCTTTATGGCATGATGGAGAGTGAGGAGAAGATAAGCACATTTGATTTTGCTAAGATTGTAGGTATTGCTTTTTTAGCAATTCTGCCTAAAGCTATATATGTGGTTGTATTTATTCCGTTTTTACTTATACCATCAGAGAAAATTGAAAAAGCGGTAAAATCAAGGCTTATTGCTCTTGCGGGAATGTTTGCCGGATTATGTACGTTTGTACTTCCGATACTTTATAATGTATCTGCAAATGTGTCGGCCGGTGATATGAGAGGTGGAAGTGATATAAATTCAACTGCGCAGTTGATATATATTTTCTCACATCCGGTAAGGTATATTGAGGTACTGTTCAGATTTCTGTGGCAGTATTTTTCTGTAGATTTGATACCAAGCTATACCACACATATGTCGTATTATGGAATTGGCCGATTTGGAGTAGCTGTGATGATTATAGTGATTGTTATTGCAATCATTGATAATGAAAGAAAGTTTGCATGCACCGTAAAATCGGCAATAGTATATAGGGGTGTAACCTGTGTTAGCTGTCTTCTGACTGTTATGGCTGTTGCTACAGCGCTGTATCTCGATTTTACAGCAGTTGGAAGCGATACTATTTTAGGCTGTCAGAGCAGATATCTGATTCCGGTACTGTTTCCGGGATTGTATTGTCTGTTTTACAATAAGCTGTCGATAGGCGAAAAGATAAAGAATTGTATTTTTGCACTGGCCATAATGAGTCTTAGTTGCATATATATATATAATTTATATAGTTTAATGATAAATAGATATTAGAGTATTAAGAGGTAGTATAATGCATAAACGACAAGATGTTTTAATTATTATTCCTGCTTATAATGAAGAAGGCAGTATAGAAAAGGTTGTAAAGAATCTTGAAGAAAATTATTCGGAGTTTGATTATGTCGTAGTTAATGATGGCTCAAAAGACAATACGAAGAAGATATGCGAACAGAATAATTTTAATCTTATTGATTTGCCTATCAATCTTGGCCTTGCTGGTGGATTTAGGGCCGGTATGAAATATGCTTACAAGATGGGATATAAATACGCAGTCCAGTTTGATGCAGACGGACAGCATAGACCGGAGTTTATTAGCGATATGAAGAAGATATCCGAGAGTGGAGTTGATATTGTAATTGCATCGAGATTTGCAGAAAAGAAAAAACCCCTCTCAATGAGAATGCTGGGCAGCAGATTGATATCAACAGCTATAAAAATCACTACCGGTAAGCGCGTTAAGGATCCGACATCCGGAATGAGAATGTTTAATTCAAAAATGATAAAAGAGTGTGCTACAAACATTAATTATGGTCCGGAGCCTGATACAGTTTCATTCCTCATAAAAAATGGTGCATCTGTTGCAGAGGTACAGGCCACCATGGATGAGAGAACCACAGGTGAAAGCTACCTGAATGCGTTTAAATCTATTAGCTATATGGTTAGGATGTTGATTTCGATTTTAGTAATTCAGAATTTTAGAAAAAGAGGATAGAAAAATGACGATTACTTTCAGATGTGTTTTAATATTAGTATCATTATTTACGCTTGGTGGAATTATAAAGAAGGTTAGAAATGCAAAAGTTCAGATTGAGAATACTATTTTCTGGATATTATTTGGTGTAATATTGCTTATTTTGAGTATTTTTCCACAGATCGCAACACTGGCAGCGAAGGCGCTTGGCATATATTCGACAACGAACTTTATTTTTTTATTTATAATTTTTGTATTGCTGATTCATCAGTTTTTGGTATCTATAAAGTGCTCTCAGCTTGAAAATAAGATTGATGAGCTGGTTCAGGAGATTGCTATTGGCAAAACAATCAGCAGATTAGAAGATGAGGAGCAATAGAAGCTAATGAAGAGGTATTGTATATTTGCAGCTCAGTTTCTTCCGCATTTAGGTGGAGTGGAACGATACACGTACAATTTGGCTCAGAAATTGATCGAGAAAGGTAATGAAGTCACAGTAGTTACTTCAGATATAAGCAGTAAAACTAATTATGAGGTTATCGATAAGATAAAGGTGTTTCGTCTGCCATCTATTAATCTGTTAGATGGACGGTATCCCGTGCTGAAATTCTGGACAGGTACATACAGAAGACTTTATAAGAAGATTGAGAAGGAACAATATGACATGGTGATTGTTAATACCAGGTTTTATCTTCATTCAATTTGTGGCGTGAGATATGCTAAGCGGCATAAGCAAAGAGCGATTGTTATTGATCATGGAACGAGCCACCTGTCTGTTCATAATAGAATATTGGATGCGGTAGGTGGTGCGTGGGAGCACTTTATTACAAGAATAGACTATCATTACTGTAAAGAATACTATGGTGTATCAGAAGCCAGCTGCGAATGGCTGAAACATTTTGGAATAAATGCGAATGGCGTACTTTATAATGCTATAGATCTTGATGCTATTGAGCTGATTAAGAAAAATAAAAAAGCTGACTTCAGACAGATATACAATATACCATCAAGTGCAAGGGTGATTGCATTTACAGGCAGATTACTGGAGGAAAAAGGAATAATTCCTTTGATTGAATCAGTAGAACAGCTCTGTGCTCAAAGAGACGATGTGTATTTGTTCCTGGCCGGTGATGGCGATTTAAACGAATATGTAAAGGAACATGAAACAGAGCATATTATTCCTTTGGGAAGACTTGCATTTGAAGACATTATAAGTATGCTTTCAGACAGTGATATATTCTGTTTGCCATCGTTTTCAGAGGGCTTTTCTACATCGGTGCTTGAGGCTGTGGCGTGTGGCTGCTATGTAATCACAACGGAGAGAGGTGGCTCCAAGGAGATGATTACAAGTAGAGAATATGGCATGATTATCAAGAACAATGAAAAACAGAGATTATATGACGCTTTGATAGAGATAATTGATAAGGATGATGAGCGGGAAATGGCTTGTATAAAATGCTATGATAAGCTAAAGAGTAACTATACATGGGATATAGTCTCAGACAAAGTGATTGAATTGACGTAGCAGGAGGAATTATTTTAATGGCTGATTATGATTCGGAGATTTTGAGAAAGCTTCAGCTGACAATACTTGAAATACTGAAGGACATTGATAAAGTTTGCAAAGAAAACGATATTGAGTACTTTATAGCATATGGTACAGCACTCGGTGCAGTCAGACATGGAGGCTTTATACCGTGGGATGATGATATTGATATATGTATGAGAAGAGAGGAATACAACAGATTTATACATATTATGCCTCATGCCATGCCACAGAAATATGATTTATTGGATATTTATAATACTCCTAAATATTCATCATGTTTTGCTAAGGTATCGAAAAAAGGAACCCGGTTTAAGGAAAAAGCAGGTACAACAGAAGGTTATGAGCAGGGAATCTTTGTCGATGTATTTCCGTTGGACTATGTACCTGATGATATTGCGATGCGCAAAAAGATTACACGAAAGGCATGGCTTTATTCGAGACTTATTATATTGAGTGAGATTGATGAACCTGTATTTCCTAATGGATATAGCAGAGTAAAAAGAGCGGTAGTAGGGTTTGGCTGCAAATTTGTTCATTTTCTGATGAAGGCTTTTAGAATTAATAAACTCAAGCTGTACGATAAATATCTGAAGACTGCAACAGCATACAATGCATCGCAAAATTATCTGACGGATTATAGCGCTATGGATACAGAGAGCGTGCTCGTGAGAACAGATGTGATATTCCCACTAAAGGATATCCGATTTGAGGATACTGTATTTCCGGCACCTGATAATCTGGATTCATACCTCACTACTGTATATCATGATTATATGAAGCTACCGAAGCCGGAAGAACGACATAATCATCTGGCAGAGGTGCTTGATTTTGGTGAATAATAAAAAAATGAGTAAAAAGTAATAAAAATACTTGCATTATTCGACAAAAAGAGTATTATAGTAAATAGAAAAAAGAAAAGAGGAGAACTATTTATGAAAAATAAGTTCTTGTTAACAGCAGCTATTGTTACAGCAATGTCAATGGTTGCACCAACAATGGCAAGTGCTGCAGAAATTCCTGCACCTGCAATTGAATTATCTGATGTTGCTGCAACAGAAGCACAGCAGACAACTTCTACAGAGGATACTGAGGAAGTAGTACCAGATACAACAGTAGAAGATACTGAGGAGGCAGCACCTGAGACTCCGGCAGAGGATACTGAGGAGGCAGCACCTGAGACTCCGGCAGAGGATACTGAGGAGGTAACACCTGAGGCTCCGGAAGCACAGCCATCAGAGGATACTGAGGAAGCAGCACCTGAGACTCCGGCAGAGGATACTGAGGAAGCAGCACCTGAGGCTCCGGAAGCACAGCCGGCAGAGGAAGAGACATTAGCAGGAGCTACAGCTACTGAGGTACCTGAGACAGAGGAAACACAGCAGACAACAAAGGAAGGCTCATGGCAGTTTGGACTTGGTTGGTGGTTCCAGTATTCTGACGGAACATATCCTGCAAACGAGTTTGTTGAGATTGATGGAGCTACATATCATTTTGATGCTAATGGCTACATGACAACAGGCTGGATGAGAACAACTTGGGAAGACACAAATTATACAGAGGCATGGTATCATTTCGATAACAGCGGTGTTATGTCTACAGGCTGGCAGTTCATCAATGGTGTTTGGTATCATTTCGATGAGAATGGTGAGATGGCTACAGGAACTGTTGAGATTAATGGTCAGAAGCAGTTGTTCACACCTTCAGGTAAATGGGTAAGCGGATGGACACATGACAGATGGACATATTATACAGAGGATGGTTCAGATGAGACATCTGCATGGTTCTATGCAAACGCGGATGGAACTCCATATGTAGCTGAGAAGACTAGTGAATATGGCTATACATATACAGTTGGCACATGGTTAAACTATGGTGGCAAATGGTATTATCTCTATTCTGATAGTACAATGGCAGCCGGAACTAAAGTTGATGATGAGACTAATAATGTTACATATCGTTTAGGCAATGATGGCGCTATGATTACAGGATGGTATCAGTATGGCCCGGATATGGGTGATTGGTGCTACGCTAATCCGGACGGAACAGTTACTAAGGGATGGCTTCAGTATGCAGGTAGCTGGTATTATCTCGATTCATGGGGAGACATGGAGACTGATAGATGGGAAGGCACTACTGCTGAACCAAATAAGGATATTTACTACCTCGGAAGAGATGGTAAGATGGTGACAGGCTGGTATGATTGCTCATACAAGAATGCTACTGAACAGGGAACAGGTTGGATGTATTTCAATGCTGATGGAAGCAAATACACAGGCTGGATTGCTAATGGCGGTAAGTGGTATTATATTGATAATAGCAGGATGCTTCAAAACACATCAAGCAAGTGTGTCAATAGTGAGAATTATAAGAAAGCAGATGGCTCTACTGATTATAATAAGTACAATGATGCCTTGGAAAAGGCCGACAGATACATATTTGATGGAACAGGCGCTATGGTAACAGGCTGGTATGAGAGTTCTTATACAAATGGAAATAGGGTTACTTCTACAACATGGTATTTTGCTGATGCCGATGGCAAGGGTCATGATGGATGGTTACTTTACAATGGCTCTTGGTACTATATTGAGAAAGGCATAATGCTTACAAATACATATACTCCAGATGGATACTGGGTAGGATTAAATGGTGTTTGGGCATAATAGCTGATTCCTTTAGCATCAAATAATTGCATAATTATTTATTGGGACTACATATAATGTGTAGTCCCATTTTTATGCGATTTTTGATTTTATACAGCTGCGTTGTATTATTTTTTGTGCAATATGGTAGTTTTTAATTTCTATGTCACAATATAGTGCTTATGTGCTATAATAAAATTAAAAAGTTTAGAAAGGAAATAATACATTGAGAAAAAGATTATTAGAGAAAACTAAAGTGATGTTTGTTGCATTGGTATTGACAGGAACATTGGTTACATCTGTCAACCCAGTGTTGGCTACACAGGAAGAGTATACAGCAGGTTCGTCAATGGGTAAAGAATGTGACGAAGCAGGTGACTATGATGATGAGGCAGTGCTTTATTCAGTAGATGCAGAGGAAGATGAGGTTTTGGCACAGGCCGGAGGCAGTGGCTGGCAGAGTGACAGTAATGGATGGTGGTTTAAATATCCTGATGGAACATACGCAACGGGATGGCTAAAGCTGGGAGATGATTGGTATTATTTAAATACCAGTGGCTATATGTTAACAGGCTCGCATTTGATTGATTCGAACTGGTATTATTTTGCTGACAGTGGAGAAATGCTGACCGGCTGGCAGAAGAATAGTGGCGGCTGGTGGTATTACAATTCTAATGGAGCCTATGTGGCTTCTACATATGCCGATGGCAAGGTGAAGGGAATTGATGTATCTTATTATCAGAAGGATATTGATTGGAATGCTGTGAAGAGTGATGGAATAGACTTTGCTATACTCAGAGTTTCCGCAAGCTATTATTCAGATACTTATCATCATTTTACTGATAAACGTTTTAATGAATATGCGACTAATGCAAATGCAGCCGGAATGCCGGTAGGAGCATATATATACAGTAAAGCGAGAAGCGTGGATAACGCTATATCAGATGCACAGTATGTGATTAATGAGTTGAAGGGACATATCATCAGTTATCCGGTTGCAATTGACTTGGAGGACAAATCCCAGACAGACCTGTCAAAGGAGACACTTGGTGCTATTGCAAAGGCTTTTTGTGATGAGATCAGAAAAGCAGGCTATACACCTATGGTATATTGCAATGAGAACTGGTATAAAGATTATATCGATGTGAGTCAGATTGCCGGTGAGGAAAAGTGGATTGCCAGATATAACTCTCACTATGACACTAATATTCCAAGAGGTATATGGCAGTGCAGCTCTACAACAAGAATTAATGGTATAAAAGGAAATGTTGATTTGGATTTTGCCAGCAATTTTTATGGCAGAGACAAATGGGTCAATGTTGATGGTGCATGGTATTATCTGAATTCAAATAGCCAGAAGTCAAGAGGTTGGATGTGCATAAGTGGTTCATGGTATTATTTCTCAGAAGAGGGAGTAATGCAGACAGGTTGGCAGGAAATTGATGGAAATTGGTATTATCTCACAGAAAATGGAAATATGCTGACCGGCTGGCAGCGTATTGGCAATTCATGGTTCTATCTTACAGTCAGCGGAAATATGGTTACAGGCTGGATATATGATGGTGCATGGTATTATTTGAACGCCGGTGGTGCAATGTCAGTAGGCTGGGAAGAGGTCGATGGAAGCTGGTATTTATTTTCTGCCGGTGGACAGATGCTGACAGGTTGGAGATATATGGGTAATACATGGTATTACTTCACACCGAGTGGAAATATGCTGACCGGCTGGCAGGTTATTGACGGCAAGTGGTATTATTTTGCAGATGGTGGACAAATGCTGACCGGCTGGCAACTGATTGATGGTATTTGGTATCTGATGGATCAGAGTGGAAAGTGGATTTGTTAGAAAAGAAGTAAAAGAGTAAATGAAGAAATTATTACAAAATTTTTTAAAAATAAATATTGCGATATTAATCCTTTGTATTGTAGTAGGAAGCTCAAGGACGCTAACTGAAGCAGATGAAACTGGAAATGCCAAAATATATTTTATTTCATTGTATGGATATTCAGATGCAATATTGCTTGAGAGCAATGGTCACTTTGGACTAGTGGATTCGGGTGAGGACTGGGATTATCCAAACAGTCTCCAGTATCCGCTGAGAAGCGGTGTGGCAACTAGCATAGGCTACGACCAGCAGGTTATTCACTATTTAAAGGATGTCTGCGGAGTAAAGAAACTTGATTTCTATTTAGCAACACATTCCCATAGTGATCATATTGGGACGGGCGATGAGATATTAAATGATTTCCCGGTTGATAGGTTGTATATCAACAGATATGATGATTCATATATATCGTCGAAAGACCGCCTTTGGGATAATCAATATGTTTACGACTGTATCGTTAATAAGGCCAAAGAGAAGAATGTTCAGATAATTACCGATTTGGATTTGGAAGAAAATAGAGCTTACAGAAGCTTTACAATGGGTGAGATGAAAATCAGCATTATGAACTATGAGAGAGACAGGGATGCTGGTGGAAACATCATTCCGACAGCTGATGAGAACGATAATGCACTGACTGTTCTGGTTCAAGCATATGGCAAAAATGCTTTTCTAACATCTGATATAGGGCCAAGAGATGGAGATACTGCGAAGCTTGCAAATCAGTTGGTTGACAAATTATGGGATACAGCAGGCGTTGATAAGGATAAAACAGAGAAACCGGGAGATTCTGAGAATACAGAAAATAGTGAAAAAAATGGGACTTCAGAGAATACCGGGGAAAATCAGGATAAAAATACAGATGGTTCAGGCGATGATGAGACAAAAGATAACATAAAAATTGATGAATCAGTGGCTAACACAGGAAAGAGGGTACAGCTGGATTTGTTGAAGCTGCCTCATCACGGATTGAAAGAGAGCTATTCAAAGTATTTCCTGACATCGTTAAATCCAAAGAACGTGGTTGTTACAGGACCTTCTTATAACTTTGACTCTGATATGCAAAGAGATTTACCAAATGTAAAGCTGTACTCTACATTCGGTAATTCGGCGGCAGTTGTGGCAGATTTAGGAGCGGATACAACTACGGTCAGCTTCAAGCAGGCAAATCCGGGGTATTATACAATTGATGGCAGGCAGTATTATTTTGATAACTGTGCCAGATTATGTAGCTGGAATCAGTTGAGCAATGATGGTAAATGGTATTTCTTTGAGAAAGGTAATAAGGCATATGGCTGGAAAAATGTAGGTGGTGTTTATTATTATCTTGATAAAGATGGGGTCATGCAAATCGGTTGGAAGTTTATAAATGGCAATTGGTATTATTTGGGAACGAATGGAGTCATGACCACGGGCTGGCAGTTTATAAATGACAGCTGGTACTATATGAATGCGAATGGAGTCATGCAGACCGGCTGGCAGCTTGTCAATGGCAGCTGGTATTATATGAACGGCGGAGGCACAATGGCTATAGGCTGGCAGTACATTGATGGCAGTTGGTATTATTTGGATGGCAGTGGTGCAATGGTTACAGGCTGGCAGTATCTGAATGGTAATTGGTTCTATCTGAACGGAAGTGGAGCCATGATTACGGGCTGGCAGTTGGTTGGTGGAAGCTGGTATTATATGAATAGTAGTGGAGCCATGACCACAGGTTGGCAGTATCTGAATGGCAATTGGTTCTATCTGAATGGAAGCGGAGCCATGACCACGGGCTGGCAGTTTATTAATGGATACTGGTATTACATGAATTCCGGAGGTGCAATGGATACAGGTTGGCAGTATCTGAATGGCAATTGGTATTATCTGGATGGAAGCGGTGCTATGGCTACAGGTTGGCGAATGGTTAACGGAATCTGGTATTTTATGAATTCAAGTGGTGCGTGGATGTATTAAAAAGGAGAGTGCAATATGAAAAAACTGATTTCTTTTGTTTCAGCAATGATGCTTACGGTTGGCTTGTTTAATGTAAATGTAATGGCTGATGTGAGTCAGGCAAATGAAACAGCTAGTGAAATTTGTGCAGATGAAGTGGGGTATGGTGCAGATGGCAGTGATGCTAATGCCGATACAAAAAGCTTGGAAAACAATGACACCGAATCAGGTGATATTGAGCCTGATAATCCCGAGCCGGTCCTTCAACCAATGTGGAATAATGATGGAACCGGACATATGTATTATACAGATGCGTCTGGTAATAGAGCTTCCGGCTGGCAGAATATAGATGGTTCAGTATACTATTTAGATGCAAATGGTTATGCGACCACAGGTTGGCAGCTTATTAATGGCAGCTGGTACTATATGAATACAAATGGAGTAATGACCACAGGCTGGCAGCTGGTGGGCGGCGGCTGGTATTATATGAATACAAATGGAGTAATGACCACAGGCTGGCAGTATGTTGATGAACAATGGTATTATATGAATGCCGGTGGAGCAATGACCACAGGCTGGCAATATGTGAATGGCAACTGGTTTTATATGAACGGAAGCGGAGTAATGCTCACGGGCTGGCTTAATGCAGGTTCGTGGTACTATTTGAGTGCCGGTGGAGCAATGCTTACTGGATGGCAGTATATCAACGGTACATGGTATTATCTGGATGGAAGCGGAGCAATGGTCACAGGCTGGCTTAATGATGGCGTATGGTACTATCTGGATGGAAGTGGAGCGATGACCACAGGCTGGCAATATGTGAATGGTCAGTGGTATTATTTAAACGGAAGTGGAGCAATGCTCACCGGCTGGCAATTTGTAGATAACTGCTGGTACTATCTGCAGACAGATGGAAGATGGATAGATACAGCCCGTATGGATAGATATGCACAGGGATATAGCAGTTCAACAAATTATTTAATCCTGGTAGACAGAACTTCATGCGTGGTCGGAGTGTACTCAGGAAGTAAGGGAAAGTGGTCACAGAGATATATTTGGTCATGCGCACCGGGAAAGGCTTCTACACCGACAGTTTCAGGAGAATTTAATGTGGCAGCTAAAGGCTACTACTTTGATTCCGGAAATTCAAGATGCTTCTATTTCACACAGTTTAAGGGAAATTATCTGTTCCACAGTGTTCTGTATCACAAGAATGGAACACTGCAGGATGGAAGAGTAGGTATACCGTTGTCGCATGGATGTGTAAGACTTGAAATTGCAAATGCAAAGTGGATATATGATAATATACCTGCAGGAACACATGTAGTGGTTTATTAAGATAAAAAGCAGAAGAACAAGGTTAGTTGCTCTTCTGCTTTTTTTGCTGTGAAAAAATAAAATAGATAAATGTTAGAGTCTGAATAAATGATAATATAAACATAATCAGGGCATACCCGAAAGCAGCTCCGTTCATATGGAATTGTTTTGCTAAAGGATTAATAATTAACAGTGAAATGACAAATGCAAACAGGTTTATATACAGTATTATTTGCTGCTTTCGTATAATAGTGAATACAGTGTTGAACCAGCCGGTCAATGCATTAAATGTGCCACCTATCAGTATGATGATTAGAGCAGCTTTATAGTTCATTATTTCCGGCAGACCATAGAACCATGCCAAAATAGGAAGTCCTATAAACCATCCTACTATAGTAGCAAGTATTCCAATAAAGAAAGTAATAAGAACTATTCTTTCGGTATATTTCAGAAACGCGCTGATATTGCCGGAGTTCCAATCATCCGCCATTTTGGTGATATAAAGTCTGTATATTATTAAAGTAAACAGATTTACAATAGAAGCCGGCATGAAAATGGTGGTGAAATATGTCTGTATCTCGGAAGAATAAAATTTGTCCAAAGCATATTTAGGACAGGATATGATATATGCCAGTAAAAACTGTGTGATACACAGAGGCAGGCATTCCTTTAGCAGTTTTAGGATATTGTGTAGTCTTGTCACATCTTTACAAATAAAATTGTTGGCATATGGCAGCGTGATAAGCAAGGTCCATACAACAGAAAAAACAATATATACGGAATAAGAAATAAATATGTTCTTTGTAAAAGCGAGTAATACAATAAAAACAATGGTGGCAAAAACCACTCTAAGAGCAAATACACGTCCGACAATATCTAATCTGTTATTTACCTGCAACTGACCATAGTAGACATCCTCATATGCCTCCAAAAATTTGAATACAGTACAAAGCAGTATAAGGAGTGCTTTGTCATTGGAATAGCTATGTATAAATATCCATCCAATACAGATGAAAAAGGTAAGCAGGATACTGATGCATCTGGTGTATAGATATTCATGAAAATTAAAAACTCTTTTGACATCACTTGCCTGATAATTTCTGATCTGAAATGTACTGATGGGACCGAGCATCTCGGCTACTGCAAGGGCGAGTGTATATATTCCGGCAATTGCGGCGCCACATATGCGGGTTATTACCATGGTCATTAGTATGGTGTTTGCAGCATTGCACACGCTGCCGGCCATATTCCAAAAGACGGTTTTTTTCATATCTAATGCTGGAAGCTTATATTTTAATGACATATGAAATCTCCTTAAATCTTGATTAAAGTATTATAGCAATAGACTATAGCAGAATCAATATTAAAACATATATATTGTAACAATTGTGTAATTGATGTATAATAAAACAGTATTTTAGCAATAAAAATTGTCTTAATTACCATTGCTAGAGTGGTGAATGATGTGATAAAATTAATAAGATTGTGTTTATATAATTGAAACAAATTAACTTTTTGAGAGGAAGTAAAAATGAGAATTAAGAATTCTATCAAGTCAGTATGGGACTTGAGAAAGATAATTAGCAGTTTAGCATTAGAGGATTTTAAAAAGAGATTTGTTGGATCTTATTTTGGTGTTTTCTGGATGTTCGTGCAACCGGTAGTTACGGTAATAATTTATTATTGTGTATTCCAGCTCGGATTTAAATCGGCACCACCGTCAGGGATTGATGCACCATATGTGCTTTGGCTGATTCCGGGTATTGTTCCTTGGTTTTATTTCAATGAGGCTGTCCAAATGGGAACAGGAGTATTATATGACTATAATTATCTGGTTAAAAAGGTGGTATTTAAGATATCAACATTGCCTATAGTAAAGAATATCTCTTGCTTTATTGTACACATGATTTTCTGGCTTATTATGGTTGCAGTGTTTCTGCTGTTTGGATATACTCCTAATATTTACTGGATACAGACATTATATTATTCATTGTGTACATTTGTTCTGATAATTGGAATTACATTATTTACCTCAGCGATAAGCGTGTTTTTTAAGGATATGGGACAGCTTATCAGTATACTTCTTCAGTTTGGAATGTGGATTACTCCGATTATGTGGCCATATTCGATGCTTGGTTCAAAGGCATGGATTTTGAAGATTAACCCATTCTATTATATCTCAGAGGGATATAGGGATAGTATGTTAAATAATGTGTGGTTTTGGCAGAGGTCTAAGCTGACAATATATTTTTGGATAGTGACTATTATAATATTTATTATCGGACAAAAGACTTTTAAGAAAATGAAACCTCACTTCGCAGATGTTTTATAGGAGACTTATATGAATTCAATTAGTGTTAAAGGTGTTACAAAGGTTTATCAATTGTATGATAAGCCAATAGATCGATTGAAAGAAGCTATGTCAATCAGGAAAAAGAATTATCATAAAGATTTTTTTGCACTTGATGAAGTGAGCTTTGATGTGGGAAAAGGACAGACAGTTGGAATTATTGGTACTAATGGTTCCGGAAAGTCTACGATTTTAAAAATTATTACCGGAGTATTAAGTCCAACTAAAGGAACAGTTGAAGTCAATGGCAAGATATCTGCTTTATTAGAGCTTGGTGCCGGATTCAACAGTGAGTATACCGGAATTGAGAACATATACATGAATGGTACAATGATGGGGTATACAAAAGAGGAAATGGACGCTAAACTTCCGGAGATTCTTGAGTTCGCAGATATAGGAGATTTTGTTTATCAACCGGTGAAAACATATTCGAGTGGTATGTTTGTCCGACTGGCTTTTGCATTGGCTATAAATGTAGAACCGGAAATTTTGATTGTAGATGAGGCCTTATCTGTCGGCGATGTGTTTTTCCAGGCTAAGTGTTTTAGAAAAATGGATGAAATTCGTAAAAAGGGAACAACTGTGCTTATGGTGACTCATGATATGGGAAGCGTTATAAAATATTGTGAAAAGGTTGTTTTATTGAATAGAGGGCATTTTGTGGCAGAAGGACCTGCCGGCGAAATGGTGGATTTATACAAGAAAATATTAGCAAATCAATTGGATGACGAGACTGATAATAATCAATTAGATAAAAAAAATGAGCAGAGAAAGCTTGATGTGACAGATAATTGGAAGGAAAAACTTGGATTAAATGCTGAAACAATTGAATATGGAGATAAAAAAGCAGAAATAATAGATTTTGGTATTTTTGATCATAATGATGAGATTACTAATATTATTACAAAAGGAGAGAAGTTTTCTATTCGAATGAAGGTGGAATTTCATGAAGCTCAAAAAAACCCTATCTTTGCTTTTACTTTTAAAGATAAAAAAGGAACAGAAATTACAGGAACAAACAGTATGCTAGAGGATTGTAAGCCTGTTGAAGCAAAGCCGGGACAAATATATGAAATTACATTTTCACAGAAAGCTATAATGCAAGGTGGAGAGTATTTGCTGTCTTTAGGATGTACAACATATAAAGGAGAGGAGCTTAGCATAAATCATCGCTTATATGATGTAACATATTTGACAGTATTATCGGAAATCAATACGATTGGATATTTTGATATAGGTAGCAAGGCGTCAATTACATGTTTGAATGAGGATTAAAAATGAATGATCAGATTGAGAAAGTATTAAATTTATCTTTTTATAAAGGAAAAGATTTGTATAGTGATGGTGATATTGAGGATGAATTGTTAAATATTGTTCAAAATAATGATGATTATATGGGAATTTTGAAAAATGATAACAGATGGCCGATTTTGTATCATCTTTCGCCTATACGAGAAAATTTGCTTGAATGGTACGACTATGATAAAAATGGCTCTGTATTAGAAATTGGAGCAGGATGTGGAGCTGTAACAGGAGTGTTTTGCAGAAAAACAAGCCGTGTAGTTGGAATAGAGCTATCAAAAAGACGTTCAATGATTAATGCTACAAGAAATGCTAAATATGGAAATCTTGAGATTATTGTAGGTAATTTTGAGGATATACAAATAAAAGAAAAATTTGATTATGTATCATTAATTGGAGTGTTAGAGTATTCACCATTATATATTAATTGCGAATCACCATTTGAAGATATGGTTAAGCGAGCAAAGGGGTTCTTAAAAGATGATGGGAAACTGATTATAGCAATAGAAAACAAGATGGGATTAAAATATTTAGCCGGTGCGACGGAAGACCATACCGGTGTTCCTTTTGATGGGGTAAATAATTACGAGAATATAGATTATGTTAAGACACTATCAAAGCCGGAGATTATTGATTTACTAAGGAATGCAGGTTATAGGAAAATAGAATTTTATTATCCTATGCCGGATTATAAGATGCCTAATGTGATATATTCAGATAATCGTCTTCCTAATGTAGGAGAGCTTAGAAATATTATAAATGTATTTGATCGTGAAAGGTATCAGACATTTAATGAAGAAATTGTTTTTGATCAATTGATTAAGGATGGTTTATTTGATTATTTTGCAAATTCATTTCTGATTTTTGCATCTAAATAGGAGAAATAATATATGAAAAAAGTATTGTATACAAAATATAATCGTGCAAGAAAACCTGAATTCCAAATAGGTACAAAAATAATAGAGACCGATGGGAAAAAGTATGTAAGTAAGTTTGCTTTAAGAGATGAAGCAATTAAACAGATTGATTCTTTAGAAATAGAATCAAAAAAATTGCAGGATGTTTTTTATAATATAAGATTTGATGAGGGAAAACGTGTTTCGAAAAGTGAGATTCAATTTCAGTATCTTGAGTTTACTACTCTTGGAGATAAAATTAGGGATATTACTGATCTTGAATCTTGTATAGAAAAGTTATTTGACGTTAGACCGGAATATATAGTTCCTTTTGCAGAGACAGTGGAATTTAATAAAGTATTTGGACATGCGGACAAGCTTAAAGGTGTTGATGCGCTTTCTATTTCGAATATTGATATGATATTTGATAATTTATTTATAGACACAGAAAATGATAAATATATATGTATTGATAATGAATGGGTATTTAATTTCCCGGTTCCTGTTGAATTTGTGAAATATAGAATGTTACATTATCTATATACAAAGAATGTATTAAAAATACCTGCAGATTACAAGGAATATGATTTTTTGAAAAAGTTTGGCATAGCACATATTAACTGTATGGAGAAGATGGAAGAAAATTTTCAAGCATATACTATTGGAGATAATAGCAGATACACAGATAAATATATACAAAAAAAAGTCAGTTTAAATGAATTGATAGAGCAAAATAAAATGTTAACAGATAAAAATCATGAGCTGATAGGACAGAATAGGGGGACTGTGGAGATAGAACGTGTTTTTGAGGCATGTAAATATGAAAATAAAAAATTAAATGAATCAATAAAAGACAAGGATGTTCATATTCGTAACCTGGAGGCAATGCTGAAAATACAAGCGCAGGAGAAGGATACCCATATCCGCAATCTGGAAGCAATGCTATACAATGCCAAGCACCCGGTGAAGGTATTTTATAGGGAAAAGAAGCATGCTTTGGGAAAAAAAGTAAGAAAGATATTAACACTTAAAGGATATGGAAAATTGGAATTGCCAAATGAGGAGAAACCTTTAGTGTCAATTATAATACCGGTGTATAATGAATTTGATTATACATATAAGTGTGTACAGTCTATTATTAATAATGTTAAGGGCGTAAGCTATGAGGTGATTATCGGAGACGATGAATCTACAGATATAACAAGAAAAATATCAAAAGTGATAAAGAACATTCGTGTGAATGTGAATGAATCTGATCATGGATTTTTGATGAATTGTAATCGTGCAGCTAAACTTGCTAGAGGAAAATATATTGTATTTCTAAATAATGATACTCTGGTACAGGAAAACTGGCTTGAGAGTCTGGTTACATTGATTGAATCAAGTAATGAAATAGGCCTTGTGGGCTCAAAACTTATCTATCCGGATGGTAAGCTTCAGGAAGCCGGAGGTATTATTTGGAGTGATGGCACTGGATGGAATTATGGAAGAAATCAGGATGCCGGAATGCCGGAGTATAATTATGTTAGGGAATGTGATTATATTTCCGGTGCATCAATTTTGATTAGCAAAGAGCTTTGGAATGAAATTGGTGGTTTTGATGAGAGATTTAAACCGGCATATTGTGAGGACTCTGATCTGGCCTTTGAAGTCAGAAAACGTGGATATAAGGTGATGTATCAGCCAAAATCTGTTGTGATACATTTTGAAGGAGTATCAAATGGAACAGATTTGGATGCCGGATTAAAAAAATATCAGGTAGAAAATAATAAAAAATTTAAAGAAAAATGGCATGATGAACTTCATAATCAATTTAAGGATCCACAGTCACTTTTTTGTGCAAGAGAAAGAAATCATGATAAAAAGGTAATACTATACGTGGATCATTATGTTCCGACATATGATAAGGATGCCGGTTCAAAAACCACATTTGAGTATATAAAGATGTTCCTTTCCAAGGGATACATCATCAAATTTCTTGGAGATAATTTTGCACAAATGGAGCCATATACTTCTGTTTTAGAGCAAATGGGAGTGGAAGTGCTGTATGGTCCATGGTACTCAGATCATATATATGAGTGGATAGAGAACAATAAAGAGCATATTGATTTTGCATATTTGAACAGACCGCACATTTCAGTGAAGTATATTGATTTCTTAAATGAAAAAACGGATATCAAGATAATATATTACGGACATGATTTGCATTTCCTAAGAACTGCCAGAGAGGCCGAAACAACCGGAAATATGGAGTTGATGGGAGATTCCGAGGCGTGGAAGTACAAGGAACTGTCTGTAATGAAAAAAGCATCGGTTTCATATTATCCATCTGAAGTAGAAGAAAAGGCAATACATGAAATTGATCCATCTGTACATGTGAAAGCCATTACAGCATATGTTTTCGATAAGTTTATCGAGAACTATTCATATAATGCAAAGAATAGAGATGGTATCCTATTTGTTGGCGGATTTTCACATCATCCAAATATAGATGGTGTAAAGTGGTTTGTTGAGAATGTCTATAATCTAATCAGAGATAAGCAAAACATACCATTTTATATAGTTGGCTCGAATGCACCGGATGAGATTAAAGCGCTTGATGGAAATGGAATAGTCTTCAAGGGCTTTGTAAGTGATGAAGAGCTGAGTGATATTTATAAAAAATGTAAGATGGTTGTTGTACCACTTAGATATGGCGCAGGAGTAAAAGGCAAGGTCATAGAAGCCATATATAATGGAATACCTATTGTCACAACAAGCGTTGGCGCAGAGGGAATCAAAAATGTGGAGGATGTTGTCTGCGTGGAGGATGAGCCAAAGCAGTTTGCTGAGAAAGTATTGGAATTGTATAATGATGATGAGCAGCTGGAAAGCATGGGAAATAAATCACAGCAATTTGTTAAAGAATATTTCAGCACAGATGCTGTATGGAAGATTATAGAGGAAGATTTTACTTAACGGATAAAAAAGGAGATTTAATATGATTATCACAAAAACCCCATTCAGAATGTCGTTTTTCGGCGGGGGAACGGATATGCAGGAGTTTTTTAGAGAATTCGGTGGAGCTGTTCTTTCTACAACCTTTGACAAATATTGCTATGTAAATGTCAGGCATTTACCGAGATTCTTTGATTATTCTACTGAATTATCGTACTCGAAAACAGAGCGAGTAACAGATATAAGAGATATTCAGCATCCTGCTATCCGCAATGCTATGCAGATGCTTAACATGCATGAAATCAGGCTTACATACGAGGCTGATTTACCGGCTCGTTCAGGATTGGGAACAAGCAGTTCTTTTGCGGTTGGTATGCTTAATGCTTTTTATGCACTTAAAGGAAAGTATGCAGATAAAAGAAAGCTGGCAGATGATGCAATCTATCTTGAAAGGGTACTTTGTAATGAAGCAGGAGGCTGGCAGGATCAGATAGCGGCTTCTTTTGGCGGATTTAATCGTATTAATTTTAATGAATCAGGTTATGAAGTACTTCCGGTGATTATTTCACCGGAACGAAAAGAAGAATTGAACAATAATCTTATGATGTTCTTTACGGGATTTACACGTTTCTCATCAGAGGTTCAGATAGCAAATGCTGCAACTAAGACTGATAAGACGGTACAGCTTAGGGAGATGCTTGCACTGGTTGATGAAGCAGAACATGTTTTGACAGATAAGAGTGTCGAGTTGAGTGAATTCGGAAGATTGCTGGATCATACATGGAAATTAAAGCGACAGACAGGGACAGCTGTGTCTACTAATAGTATAGATGATTTGTACAATATGGGAATGAAGGCAGGAGCCACCGGAGGCAAGCTTCTTGGAGCCGGTGGTGGAGGCTTTTTGGTATTTTATGTGGAGCCGGAGTATCAGGCTTCTGTAAAAGCAGCAATGTCCGAATTGCTCTATGTGCCATTTAAATTTGAAAATGGTGGAACAAGAGTGATCCATTATTCTCCGGAGGACTATAAACCACAGATATAAGAGGAAAGAATTAAAATGAAAGTTGTTATTATGGCAGGAGGAAGAGGTACAAGAATTTCTTCTGTTGCAAGCGATATTCCAAAACCGATGATTAAAATCGATGGGAAGCCGGTGTTAGAGCATGAGATTTTAAATCTTAGAGAACAGGGCTTTACGGATATTATCTTGACGGTCGGGCATCTTGGAAATATTATCACAGATTATTTTGGTGATGGTTCTAAATTTGGAGTAAATATAGAGTATTATATAGAAGAGACCCCATTAGGAAATGCAGGAGCGCTTTTTAAGATTCGTGATAAGCTGACAGATGATTTCCTCTTATTGAATGCAGATGCTGTATTTGATATAGACTTTAGGAGATTTGTGGAATTCCATAAGAGTCATGGAGGGCTTGTTACTCTTTTCACTCATCCTAATAGTCATCCTTATGATAGTGGAATTGTGATTGCAGATGGAAATGGTGTTGTATTGCAGTGGCTTGCCAAAGAGGACGATAGACCGGATTACTATAAAAACAGGGTGAATGCAGGACTGCATGTTATATCTCCTAAAGTATTAGATATTGATATTTCAACAGAAAAAGTAGATTTAGACAGGCAGGTACTAAAGCCATTAGCAGGCACAGGTAAGATGTATGTCTACGACAGTCCGGAGTATGTGAAGGACATGGGAACACCGGACAGATATGAAAGTGTCTGTCGTGATTTCAGTGAAGGTAAGGTAAAAGCGAGAAATCTTCATAATAAACAAAAGGCTGTTTTCTTGGATAGAGATGGTGTAATAAATAAGTATGTGGGTTTCCTTAGGAATATAGATGATTTTGAGCTACTAGATGGAGTTTCAAAGGCAATCAGAAAGATAAATGAAAGTGGATATTTAGCAATTGTTGTTACCAATCAGCCTGTGATTGCCAGAGGCGAGGTGTCATTTGCGGAATTGACAGAAATACACAATAAGATGGAGACACTTTTGGGAGAAGATGGCGCATATTTGGATGCTATTTATTTTTGCCCACATCATCCGGATAAAGGCTTTGATGGTGAAATCCCGGAATTGAAGTTTGACTGTGATTGCAGAAAGCCAAAACCGGGTATGTTAATTAAGGCAGCAAAGGAATTCAATATAGATTTGACAAAATCATGGATGGTAGGCGATAGTGATTCTGATATCATGGCAGGAAAAAATGCGGGATGCTCTACAGTTTTAATTGGGGAAAGCGACGAAAATATGTGTGCGTCTAATCTGCTGGAAGCAGTTGATTATATAATTGGCAGAAAGGGTTATAGGAATGGAAGCAATTAAGAAACATAAGAAGACTATTAAAATTGCGATTGTAATTATTGTTGTATTGTTTATCTGTTATCTGATTGGACAAAACATTGTATTGCCTAATAGAATGAGAAGTGCAGGCTATGTAGATGCCGATGGAAATATACCTCAGTATTCTATTCTGCAAAATTTTAATTCATTTTCGATTAAAGGACAAGCACCGGCTGATGTACCGGGAAGTACATCAATTCAGAAAATAGAGTTTACAAAGGATAACGCAGCAATACCTGATGAATGGCTTGGAAATTGTATATTTATGCTTCCAAATACTTCTTTTGCTAAGGTGATAGATTTAGATAAAAAGAGCACTAAAATAGATTTGGAGTATGGAATTTATCCTGATAAGGTGACTGAAGTAAGTGATGGTGCTGATTTGTATGTTGAAGTATATCTGGAGGGGAAAAGTAAGCCTGTAATACGAGAAAAACTCATAGCAGAACCAAATGGTGAGCTTAACCGGGCGAAGATTGATATTTCTAAATATGCAGGGGAAAAAGTATCCATATCTTTTAGCTGCCTGGATGGTGGCAACGGAAATGAGGATGCCGATTGGATGATGATTAAGTATCCGGTTATTGAATAGGAGATGGATAATGAAAAAGGTAGAAAAAATATTTGATGAACTATTTATAAGATATCCGGTGTTGGAGTCATGTCGTACTGACATATGGAATGCTTATGAGATACTTAAAACATGCTATCAGAATGATGGCAAGCTCTTGATTGCAGGCAATGGTGGCAGCGCTTCAGACTCAGAACATATTGTGGGTGAACTGATGAAAGGCTTTGTAAAATCACGTAAGCTGTCGGGTGAAATTGTGGATAAATTAAAGTCTGCTGATAACGAAATGGGGGGAGAGCTTGCTGAAAAACTTCAGGGTGCAATGCCTGCAATAGCATTAGTAGATCATGTGGCACTTTCCACTGCATATCTGAATGATGTAGATCCTCTTCTGGGATTTGCGCAGCAGATTAATGGTTATGGTAAGGCAGGCGATGTGTTTTTGGCAATATCTACATCAGGAAATTCAAAAAATATCTTGTATGCCTGCACGATTGCTAAGGCAAAGGATATGAAGGTGATTGGACTTACCGGAAAAGATGGTGGTAAGCTAAAGAAAATGTCTGATGTAGCAATTATTGTTCCGGAGATGGAGACATTTAAGATACAGGAATTGCATCTGCCGGTGTATCATTGTTTGTGTTTGATGTTGGAAGATGAATTTTTTGAGTGATAATGGAGTGTGTATTATGAAATCTATAAAAAATTGGATTATAGAAAATAGTTTTTATGTATTCCTTGTATCGATGTGTGTATTTGGAATGTTTGTTTATATTTCTGTTGCTTCTGCAAATGTACCGATTATGGATTATTGGAAGTATGCAGATGGACTAATAGAAAAGAATTATACAGGAGGTATTTCATACATAGATTTATGTTCATATAATGGTGTTCATAAAACACCCTTACAGCTTTTATTTTTTTTGCTTAATGTAGAGATATTTAATTGGAATACACAGATTTCAATGTACTTTGGAATAATAGTAAGTTGTATATCACTTTTTCTTATATATAAAATGATTGCTATATATTCGTGTAATAAGAGATCTCAATTAGTTTCAAATATTACGTGTACGGTTATTACTTTTTCATTAATTCCATATGAAATAATAACTCAGGAGTTTGCATTTACGGCAGCTATTGGTATTTTGTTGTTTTTGTTAGGAGCATTTCTAATAAATAAAGCTTTGCATTCTCTTGGAAACAAATATGATAAGCGAGCATGGATAGTTGTGCTATATATGTTTTTTGTAATTAATATCTTTGGCGGAGCATTTTCGGTAGCGTTTGCTCTTTCTATATTATTAATTGAAGGATTTGATTTTAGTATAAAATTAATTAATAAGATATCGTTTAATAAAGCTAATTATGTAATTATTTTTGTGGGGATTATTCTGAGTTTGTTCTTATATTTTAACGGAATAGAATTAGGAACAGGTAATTCTGCTAATGATGGAGTTGCAACTTTTTTTATTGATTTAATTAAAGGGGCTATTTTGATATGTGGTACAAGTCTTATAGGGGCATATCAATCTAAAAACTTAATTATTGTTATTGGTATTATCGAATTGATGATACATTTTATCTTATTTATTCTTTATGTTAAAAATAAAATGTATAAAAAAACATATATTCCAGCTATTTTTTATTTTTATTATGGTATCGTCTATGGAATGCTTTTTATTGGGAGGACAGGACAAGGAGTTGACTATTTAATGGCTCCAAGATATGCTAAAGAAGCAATATTTGTGGTGATAGCTGACATTATTGTAGTAAATTTAGCATTTGAACTATATATTAAAAATAAAAAGAAGTTTAGAATTATGCAATATAGTTTTCTTGTTTTAATTGTTATGATAACTGGATGTATATTAGAAGCTGATATAAAAGAAGTACATATCGCTTCAAATAGGAGGATATATTGTGATAATTTAATTACTATGATGGAGAATATTGATAATTATTCGGATGATGAACTTGGAGTTTTTCAGGCGGGAAATCCTCAAAGAGTTCGGAATGGTGTAAATATTATGAAAAAATATAATTTGGGAATATTTAATAAATAGATAAAAGAAGAGGGATTATACTATGATTAATTTTAATGTACCACCGTTTATCGGAACGGAGATGGATTATATCAAAAAAGCAGTAGAAAACAAAAAAATTTGTGGAGATGGAGAGTTTACCAAAAAGTGCAATGCATGGCTTGAGAAAAAGACTGGAACAGCTAAAGCACTTCTCACAACATCATGTACACATGCAACTGAGATGGCTGCCCTTTTATGTGATATTAAAGAAGGTGATGAGGTAATTATGCCATCATACACATTTGTTTCTACAGCGGATGCATTTGTATTAAGAGGTGCAACAGTAGTTTTTGTGGATATTGATCCAAAAACTATGAACATAGATGCTAATCTTATAGAGGATGCTATTACAGAGAAGACAAAAGCTATCGTACCGGTTCATTATGCAGGTGTGTCTTGTGATATGGACAGGATTATGGAAATTGCAAAGCGTCATAATCTTATAGTAATTGAGGATGCAGCTCAGGGAATAATGAGTACTTATCATGGGAAGTCTTTAGGAACTATAGGCGATTATGGCTGTTATAGTTTTCATGAGACAAAAAATTATTCTATGGGTGAAGGTGGAGCCATCTTAATAAAGGATAAGGATAAGGCAGAAGAAGCTGAAATCCTTAGAGAAAAGGGTACAAACCGAAGTAAATTCTTTAGAGGTCAGATAGATAAGTATACATGGGTAAATTATGGTTCATCATATTTGCCTAGTGACATGAATGCAGCATATTTATATGCACAGCTTCAGCAGGCAGATATGATTAATAATTACAGACTTAATATATGGAATACATATTATGATGGATTTGGTGAGCTGGAGAAATCAGGAAAGATTGAACTTCCATATATACCGGAAGGCTGTACTCATAATGCTCATATGTTTTATATTAAAGCAAAGGATTTGCAAGAGAGAACAGCTTTGATTAGCTTCCTAAAGGAAAATGGAATTCAGGCTGTATTTCACTATATCCCATTACATTCGGCCCCGGCAGGAAAAAAATTTGGTAGATTTCATGGGGAAGATAAATATACGACAAGAGAGAGTGAAAGACTTATGAGGCTTCCTATGTATTATGGACTTAAGGATGAAGAAGTACAGTACATTATAAGTAAGGTGAAGGAATTTTATAAGTAAAATAGGTATTATTATGAAGAAAATAGTTATATTTGGTTCAACAGGAAATATTGGGGCATATTTTACCGATTACTGTAATAATATGATAGATAAAAAGCAATATGAAGTTATTGCTGTAGGAAGAAAACATACAGATTATTACAGGAAAGCAGGGATTGAATATATAAATGTGGATTTATGTAATTCATCGGATTTTGAAAGACTGCCAATAGATGATTTGTATGCTGTTGTTAATCTTGCAGGACTTTTGCCGGCTTATATGAAAGAATATGATCCGTTTAAATATGTGGAGACTAACATTAATGGTGCACTTCGTATTTTGGAATATGCCAGAAAAAATAATGCAGATAGGGCTTTATATACTCAGACATGGGCAGAGCAGGCTGGATATTGGGGAAAAGAAGAGGTCCTTCGTCCGGAATATCCAAGAAAACTGTTGTTTACGGGTGATCATGCATTTTATGCTATTACAAAAAGTATGGTTGTAGATACAATGGAACATTACAAGCAGGAATATGGTTTGAAAAATTTCGTGTTCAGGCTTCCTAATGTGTATTTGTATCATCCTGAAAAGTATTATTATGTGGATTGTGTCAAAAAACCTATTGGTTATAGGTATATGATTGATAAAGCTGCAGCAGGTGATACTATTGAGATGTGGGGGGATCCGGATGCATTTAAGGATATTCTCTATATAAAAGATTTGTGTCAGATGATGTATAAAGCGCTGTTTGCACAGGTTGATGGTGGAACTTACAATGCAGGAACAGGAATAAGAACTACATTACGTGAGCAGATTGAAGGGATAATAGATGTGTTTTCCCCTAAAGAGCATATGTCAAATATTGTTGAGAAACCTGAAAAGAGTAGTTTTACAAGTTTTGTGATGGATATTGAAAATGCAAAAAAAGATTTAGGTTATAAACCGGAGTTTTCATATATAAGATATCTTGAGGATTATAAGAAGGAACAGAAACTTAATCGTTTTGCCGAGCTTTGGAGGAAATAAAAAGATGAAGAAATTAGCAATAATTGGAGCTTCATATTTACAGGAACCATTAATAGAAAAAGCAAAATCTATGGGAATCGAGACGCATGTGTTCGCATGGGCGGCAGGTGATGTGGGAGAAAAGAGTGCAGATTATTTTTATCCTATCAGTATTGTAGAGAAGGATGAAATCTTGAAAAAATGTAGAGAGATTGGTATTGACGGAATATGTACGATAGCATCAGATCTGGCAGTAATTACAGTAAATTATGTGGCAAATAATATGGGGCTTATAGCTAATTCCATGGCATGTACAGAAAAATCTACAAATAAGCATTTAATGAGAGAAGCTTTTGAAAAAAACGGTGATCCATCTCCTAAAAGTATTTTGGTATCTACGATAGATGATTTAAAGGAAATAGAACTGAATTATCCGATAATTGTTAAACCTATAGATAGATCCGGAAGTCGTGGAATAACGAAGTTGCATGATGTAAAAGGGTTGGCAGAGGCAATTGATGAAGCTAAAGCTCAGGGATTTGAGAAAGAAGCATTAGTAGAGGAGTTTGCTACAGGCCAAGAATATAGTATTGAGTGTGTTTCATGGAAAGGAGATCATCATTTTCTGGCAATGACACACAAGTTTACGACAGGGGCACCACATTTTATAGAGACCGGACATATGGAACCGGCACCAATATCACAGGAACAATTGAAACAGGTAAAAAAAGTTGTCTTTCATGCTCTGGATAGTTTGGAAATCACATATGGAGCGTCGCATACAGAGTTAAAGATTGCTAAGGATGGCACAATTGCATTGATTGAAATCGGTGGCAGAATGGGTGGCGATTTTATCGGAAGCAACCTGGTGCAGCTTTCAACAGGAATTGATTTTGTGAAGGCGGTTATTGATATATCATTAGGAGAAGAACCAGACTTGGCGTTTGGAGACCATGCGGCAGCGGGGGTTAGATTTGTATTTGATCAGAAAGATGTTGATATATTAGAAAAACTCAAAAAAGAACATCCTGAATATATAGTTGATATTGATATTAAACCGGTAGGAGATCATGAAGTGGTTGATAGCTCTACAAGATATGGTTATTGCCTTATGCAAGCAAAAGATTTGAGATGTTTATATCCATACTTACCGGATAACGGAGAGGAGTAATAATGAACAAGTCGAAACTTAAGGTACTTTTTGCATTGCATCTTATGTTGATGGTTTATTCTATGAGTGGAATATGTAGTAAAATGGCATCACAACAGCCTTTTCTTAGTTTTAAATTCTGTTTATTTTATGCTATTATTATTTTCCTCCTAGGATTTTATGCTATAGGTTGGCAACAGATTATCAAACGACTCCCGTTAACTACGGCATTTGCCAATAAAGCTGTAACTGTTGTCTGGGGAATAATATGGGGAGCTGTTTTTTTTCATGAGTCAATTACTGTTGGAAAAGTGATTGGTGCAGCATTAGTGATTGTTGGTGTCGTAATTTATGCTAGAGCTGATGAAGGAGAAGTAAATGAATAAAACTGTATTAATCTATTCTTGTGTACTTCTGGTAGGTGTGTTTGTCAGTGCGATTTCACAGGTTTTACTAAAAAAAGCTGCAATGAAACATTATGAGAATCATTTGAAAGAGTATTTGAATCCAATGGTAATTTTTGCGTATGCAATGTTTGTTGGAACTACATTTCTTTCAATAATTGCATATAGAGGGATTCCGTTATCTATGGGACCAATATTAGAGGCAACAAGTTATATTTATGTCACGGTATTTGGTGTGAAGATTTTTCATGAGAGACTTAATAAAAAGAAAATTATAGCATTGTTTTTTATAGTAGGCGGAATAATAATATACTCAGTATGCGGATAAATAGGTAATTTGAAAGGACAATATATGGATATATCAGTAGTAATACCAATTTATGGTTGCAGGGCAGCATTAGAAGAATTACATCGCAGATTAACAGATACACTTGTTGCGATGGATAAAGAATATGAAATCATTCTTGTAAATGATAATTGTCCACAGAATTCGTGGGAGGTAATACAGCAGTTATGCAAAAAAGATAAGCATGTTGTTGGAATAGAACTGTCACGTAATTTTGGACAGATTCAGGCGATAACTGCAGGATTGGATTATAGTAAAGGTGATTGGGTTGTTGTGATGGATTGTGATTTACAGGACAGACCCGAGGAAATCCCAAATCTTTATAAAAAAGCAATAGATGATCAATTAGATGCAGTATTTGCACGACGTGCAGAACGAAAAGATTCTTTTATGAAAGTATTGGTTTCAAAGGCTTTCTACAAGATATATTCATGGGCCTCCGATGGCAACTATGACCCAGCTTTATGTAATTTTAGCATCAGTAAGCGAATAGTGGTAGATAATTATTGTAAGATGAGAGAGCTTCACAGAGCTTTTGTCATTTATGTGAAATGGATGGGATTTAGAATTGGCACATTAGATGTTCATCACGAAGAAAGGTATGAGGGAAAATCTTCATATAATTTTAAGAAGCGAATGAAGATGGCTACATCGATTCTTACATCACAATCGGACAAGCTGATAAAACTTACAGTCGGATGTGGATTCGTGGTGTCACTGTGCTCAGCATTGGTTATTATTGGATTAATTATTCATTATTTCACTACTAGTGTTGTGACATCCGGCTGGTCAAGTATCATTGCAACTATTTGTTTGATGAGTGGACTGCTTATGATGTGTATAGGTATAGTTGGAACTTATGTTGGCAATATATTTATGCAGGTTAAGGAAAGACCATTATATATTGTAAGGACAGTACTTAATGACATGAAGGAGAAAAAAAGTAGTAATGATAAAAGCTTTTAGAAAAAGTTTTGATATACTTGCTAATATATTTAAGAAATAGTTATTTATTTACTTATAATACTTGTAATTGTGGACATGGCAATGTATTGTTTCAACGTTTCTTTGTATTTTACATTAAATAGAGCATATGATTTTGTTTTTTTGTGTAGCTGCTAGTGCTGTCCTGACATTTATATTTCATTCAGAAACATTTAAGATATGGAACATATTGATAAAGGGTCCGTTGAAAATGCAACTGGTGACATTAGATATGTTTAACAGGATTTATATTAATTCAATTGTCTAAAAGCATTATTAGTATACGTCAATCATACATATTTTAATGTACTATTTCGCTTTTTGTGACTTTATAGATTATGATTTTTAAGAAAGAAAATTAAGTAAAGCAAAATAACTGAGTAAAATTTAAAAATTAGAGGTATATTATGAAAGATGATAGAGAGTATTCATTAGATTTTTTGAAAATTGTTGCAACAATATGTATTATTTTCTATCACTATCAGCAAGTAACAGGGGTAAAGTTCGATAATTTTATTAATTTTTGGTAATGGAAAATTTTATTTTGGATATATAGTGGAATTGTTTTGTTGTTTGTCTGGTTATTTTCTGTTTTCATATACAGAAAAGATTGAAGGAGGACTATCATTTCCAAGATTTTATTTAAAACGTTATTTGCGACTAGCACCTATGTTATTAATAGGGGCAGTGTTATATGAATTCTTTTTAGTGACATATCATCGCATATACACGAGTTCTTGGATGGACATTACAGCTTCTTTTTGGGGGATTATTATTGACGCTTTGGGAATACAGGATGGTTTGGTATTGTCCAATCCTTGTGTAAATAATCCTACGTGGTATATAAGCGTTTTGTTACTTTGTTATATTATATTTTATTTTGATTTCTATAATTTTATTGAATTAGTATAGAATCATGTTGTAAAAATGACTGGTAAAGATGTTATAGAACTATCAGAAATTGATACTGATAATATGGATAGCTTGTATTATACTATGCAGTTATGCGCAGCAAATGGAATATTTGTAGCTGAAAGTGATCTAATAGGTGAGAATCTTGATGATGAGATGCTTGAAGACTGTGATTCGGTGTATGGTGGTATACATTATTTGAAGACAAAATACTGTGATGTGTTATTAAAATATATTGAGGATGTTGAACAGATTATTCCATGTGGAAAAGATATGTTATAATATACTTACTTAAACTTGGAATCATAATATTACACAAGAAAAATTGATGATTATTTGTGGTTGATTTATAAGAAAGAGAGGTGTAATAGATTGAAACAAATACAAGAATTACAACAAATAAAAGGAGATGCCTACGATTATTACATCTCAGGAAGTAAGGACACAGAATTATTTGAAAAAATCTTTTTAGTAGATGAAATTATTGATGAAATTTGTAAACCGGATAAGTATTTTCTTGTAGGAGAAAAGGGATCAGGAAAAACAGCATATTCTGTATACATGTCAAAGAAGTGCTGCAATAATTGTTTTGGTTCGATTTCGCTTGTTGAAAATACATTGTATCATCGATTTATAAATATGAAAAGTCAAAAAGCATTGGAGATATCCAGCTATAAAGATATTTGGATTAATTTGATTTATTTGATATTGGCTGAGAATATCCGCAAGGAGTATGGAGATGAGATTTTTGGCAGTATAAAATATAAGCAGCTTTCGAAAGCTATCGCATCCTTTTATAGCGATGCATTTAAACCGGAGTTTATAAACGCATTTGAATTTATCGATAATTCGACTGCATCTATCAATACCATGATTGAACAAGGAGTGTATAGTGTTGGAGCTAAGAACCAAAAAGCTTCTTCGCAAAAATATATTGAGCAGAGTTATCAGGTTAGTTTACTTAAAATACGAGATGGGTTTGAAAAGGCTTTTCAGCAGTTGAAATTAAAACGTCCTACTATTTTGTTTGTTGATGGAATTGATGCCAGACCGAGAGATATAGATAATGCGCAGTATTTTGAGTGCCTGACTGGACTTGTCAATGCTGTTTTGGAAATGAATCAGTCCTTCTTGAAAGAAAGAAATATCAAAATAATGCTTTTGGTTAGACCGGATATTCTCTATAAGATGCCGGTTCATAATATGAATCAGAAATTACGGAATAATTCGGTGCTTTTAAATTGGGTGACAACGTATAAGAAGTACGTTGAATCCAAGCTTTTTAGGATAGCTGATGATTACTTTATGAAACAGCAGGATAAGGAATATGAGCTGGGAGTGTGTTGGAATAATTATTTTCCATATCAGATTCCGGACAAAAGACGTTTTTCAAAAGGAAAAGATAATCCATTTATTGAGTTTTTAAGGTACTCGCTTTATAAACCTAGGGACATTCTGACGATGCTTAATGAAATGGTTGACGCTACAGATGGAAAAAGTTTCACACACGATGATTTTGAGGATATGCTTTCAAATTATTCTATCTATTTAAAGGGGGAGTTGAAGGATTATATGCTCATTTATATGGATGATTCTGATTATAGTAATTTTATTTTGTTTTTTGATTATTTTCAGGGATGTAAGCAGTTTGATTATAAGACCTTTGAAGAAAAGCATCTAGTATATGTGAAATACTTGAAAGAACTGGGACGCAAGGTACCTCCATATATGGAAACTGCCAGCGAAGCATTGCAATTATTGTATGATACAAATATTATTTGCTATAAGACTGTTGAAAAGAATGCGAATGGAGATAAGCTGACCAAAATGTTTTGGTCGTATAAAGAAAGAAACTATGCAAATATTCAGCCTGAGGTGAAAAAGAATGGCTATTATGCATTCCATTTGGCATATGCAAGAGCTTTCAGATTATAGCAGTATAAGCGAGGTTCAACCCTCACCTAAAATCAATGGTTGAACCTCGTTTTAATTTTATCCACTATATCTATAATTAGCTTATCAAACAACTTTATATCAGAAAATGACAAATAGGAATCAGGGTATTGTTTTTTAATACTGATCCGCTATATTATATAGTGTTTACTGAAAAAATATCAAAATAAAGCGTTTTAATAGAAAAGGAAACACCATGAAATTTATTAAAATTCCTGCATTTGTAATAGTCCTCCTATTGCTCATGCAAATAGCATCAAAGGCATTTATTGCCATTGACAGCAGCGATATTGAAAACATATAAGGCTTTTACGCAGAGCCAAAGAACAGCCTTGATATGGTCATGATTGGACCAAGTGAGGTATACACGGGCTATGCACCGGCGTTGGCGTGGGAGGAGTATGGCCTTAAGTCGTGCAATCTTTCAATAGGAGCTGTGCCATGCAATATGTACAAGTCCATCGTCACGGAGATTGTGAAGAGACAGAAGCCGAAGCTTCTTGTAATCAGTGCTGCAGCATTTAGTCAGGGCAATTGGAATCTGACTGATGAGGTTTATCTGAGAAAGTGGATTGACAATATGCCTATGTCACAGAACAAGCTTGACACAGTAAAGACTATTCCCCAAAATATCAATAAGGATGATGAAAAGGTGAAGGATAACATATCGGATACCCTTTATTTTCCATTGGAGAAGTATCATGGCAACTGGAAGGACCCTGAGGCGGTGTATACCTCATTTGTCACTCGTGCCTATATGAGGCTCAGTGGTGGAGGCTATCTGAAGGGCTTTTATTCAAAAACAGGCATCACCGGAGGCCGTGACAATCTGGCAAATATCGGACAGCCTACTAAAGAAGCCTATGTGCTGACTGAAGAATGCAGAGCATATCTTAAGGAGCTGCTTTCGTACTGCAATAAGCTTGGCATAGAGCATGTGCTGTTGCTGCAGCCACCTCATGAGACACAGGCAGCTGACAAGTCGGGCCTTGAGCAGATTGAAAGTATAACGAAGGATTATGGATACGATTTTCTTGATCTGAGTACTGATTATGAGAGCATTGCAGGGATAGATGATTCACATGACTTCGCTGATTTTGAGCACCTGAATGCTTATGGTGCCAAAAAGCTTACGGCATATATTGGCAATATGGCTGTGAATCAATATGGGATAAAGTCTGATACGGCAAAATCAGAGCTTTCAAGATGGAAAAAGTCTGTGAAGAGGACTAAAAAAGCTCTGAAAATGGCAAGAGAATATACTGACAGAAGAGAGGCACAGGTGGTTGGAGAGTATGAGGCAGCCAAATAAGTGAAGCTGCCGGGAAATTAAGCGTTGCAGAATGGTATTATTTAGTGGCATTTGATTCGGGCTTATTATATGTGCATAAAATTTGCCTGTTAGAATGTTGAGGATAAGATATCATATGTTATAATATACTTACATAAACTTGGAATCATAATAGTGCGATAAAAAAGAATATGGTAAACGTCAAATAATATGCAAGAGCTTTCATATTATAGCAGTATAAGCGAGGTTCAACTCTCACCTAAAATCAATGGTTGAACCTCGTTTTAATTTTATCCACTATATCTATAATTAGCTTATCATGTAATAACCATAACATGATAATGTATACTATGAAACCAACAGCAATCATAGAGAATGTATATAATACTCCAATCGGCATGAGGTAATCTAATATTAATAGTATAATGAGCATTATAATACCGGATACAAGATATTTAGGCATGAGACTGATTATTTTAATCGGTGACAGCTCTTTGCGTGCATACCACATCTGAAGTATGGTTATTAGCAGTTCTGACAAAATAGACGCTATAGCAGCACCATACGACATGTAGTGTGGGATTAATATTAGATTGAGAATAAAATTGCAGACTGCACCACAGCATACAGAGCGAGTCAGATATTTTTCCTGCTTTGTAGTCAGAAAATATTGTATTCCTATCACATTGCTTATACCAATTATTGGAATCAGAAAAGCTAAGATCATTAATAAATAAGGAACTTTTTCGTATCCGTCACCATAGAACCATGGTGAGAAATTGCGCGATATGCCAATGAGTCCAAAGCATAGCGGCAAGCCTACAAACCATACAAATCTAAAGCTCTTATATAGCAGCTCGCGAATTTCATTATATTTGTGTTCGCTAAAATAATTCCCTATTCGTGGTATCATAACAGTGCCTAGTGCTGTGACTACCATAAGAGTCATGCGTGATATTTTTGTGGCTTGGTCATAGTATCCGTTTTCAGCTGTTGAACCGGTAAGTTGTGTAAGCATAGTTTTGTCCATAGCTGTATATATTGTAGTAGCTATGGTAGGAATAAAAAGTAAGAAAGTTGGCTTTAAGTGCTTTAGTGGGTGTAGCTGATTTAATCTGGGTGCATTGATATATTGTGGCAGATAAAACCATAATGAGATGTTTGACAACAGCTCAATTCCGTATACACCAATAATATATAGCAGCAAATCATTACGACTGCGTATAAAAATAAAGATGAAAGCAATATTGATTATACGAAACAATACATTACGGGCTGTTACCTTACCGAATTCCTCCATACCTTGAAATAGCCAGGTTATGTCAGCCGCTACATTGATTATGCATACAAGCTGTACAAGCAGGATGTCAACATATTTATGATATATGAAAATAAAAAAAATGTATGCTGCGAGACATATGATACTGCTAATAAAGCTAAGTGTCTCGATATCCCAAAAGACAGTGGATCGCTTCGTTTTGTCATGTTGCAGATAAGAGATTTCCCTGTTTCCGTAATTTACTGTTCCCATTGCAGCAAACATGATAAAGTACGAGACCAGCGATGCAGTAAAACTATACAGGCCGATTCCATCTGCTCTTAGTATACGGGATAGATAGGGCGTGGTTATCAGTGGCGTAATCATGGTGAGTATCTGGTAGCTCACATTATATATGTAGTTTAATTTTATACTTTTATAATTTTGTCTCTTTTTTTTCATAATATATATCATATCACATATTGACTTATTTTGGCTATGCAGTTATTATATAAAAATCGCAAATTAACATTACTATCAACTTACACGTATAAATTACGACAGGGGCTAAAGCTTGTCACATAGGTGGAGAAATGGATAATATTATAATACGAAACAGGAAAGAGGAGTTTAAGGAGCTTGTTTTATACACGGTTTTTGGCAATATGACCTTTGTGATCAGCATAGGAGCATATGCCATTTTTAATGTATTCTTTGGTATTAATGAGCTGATTGCGAACGCACTGGCATGGGTGTTTGCTGTTCTATTTTCATATGTTACCAACAAGAAATGGGTGTTTAAGGTTGCAACGCCGACAAAGACGGCATTTTTAGTACAGATGTTTGCTTTTTTCAGTGGCAGATTCATCACGCTGGTTATTGAAGAGACGATTATCTTTATTTTTATTACGCTTCTTGACTATCCCAGCATGTGGGTGAAGCTGACAGCACAGGTGGTTGTGGTTGTGCTCAACTATGTGATAAGCAAGCTGTTTGTTTTCAAAAATCGCTAAATGTGGTATATTTAATAAAATAATAAGAACTATAATAGTGTGTATATGGTATAATAAAGCGTAAATTTAAACGCAGTTTATGAGAAGTTGATTTACATAGGGATATAGAAGCTGCTTTTTGCAGTGTGGGACAGAAGGAGAAAATCCTATATGAGTAATAGACTTGACATGAAAAAAGATACAAATAATCGAAAAGACAAAACAAAATACGATGGTCCGGAGAAGCCGGACGCATACATGGGCAATGACAAGCAATGGGTTTTCAGGGCATTGGTGCTTGCTTTTATTGATATGTGCATCATTGCAATCTCATTCTTTTTCGCTTTGATGATCAGGTTTGAGTTTTCATATTCGCATATTCCGCTCTCATTTTTGGAGGGTTATCTGCACATTGTGCCATTGTTTATGGTGATTTCACTTGTGGTGTTTTATATTTTCAGGCTGTACCACAGTATATGGCGTTTTGCGAGCATCAACGAGTTTATGCATATTATTGGTGCCTTTCTGGTGCTTACAGTTGTGAGTGTTATCATTCATGAGGTGTATGAGATCAAGATGCCGTATGCCTTCTGGATTATCGGGCTGATGCTCAGCTTTGCACTGTGCACAGCGTGCCGTTTTGCGTACAGATTTATCAGGACAGGTCAGAAGATGCTGGAGCAGAGAGGCTCTGCAAACGGTGATGAGAGAGTCATGATTATCGGAGCAGGAAATGCGGGCAGGATGCTTATCAGAGAGCTTATCATGAGCTCACATCTGCACACGAAGGCTTGCTGTATCATAGATGACAACCCGGCTAAGCTGGGACGATTCATAGATGGCGTGCCTATTGTCGGCAACCGAAATGACATTCCGGAGATGGTTGAGAAGTATGATATCACGAAAATTGTGTATGCTGTACCTTCTACATCCGGTAAGGACAGGAAGGATATACTCAATATTTGTAAGGACACAGGCTGTGATGTGTCTGTGGTTCCGGGAATCTATCAGATGGTGGACGGAAGAGTATCGGTTTCCAATCTGCGCCCGGTAAGCATTGAGGATTTGCTTGGAAGAGATCCGGTTGTTGTGGATAATGACGGTATTCATTCATTTTTACAGGGCAAGGTGGTAATGGTTACAGGTGGCGGTGGCTCAATCGGTAGTGAGCTTTGCCGTCAGATAGCCAGGGAGGATCCGAAGCTTCTTATCATTTTTGATATTTACGAGAATAATGCATACGATATACAGCAGGAGCTGAAGCGCAAATATCCTTATGTAAGGGTGGAGACGCTGATTGGCTCGGTGCGCAATACTAACAGGCTGCACTATGTATTCCAGACATATCACCCTGAGATTATTTATCATGCGGCTGCACATAAGCATGTACCGCTGATGGAGGAAAGCCCGAATGAGGCAATAAAAAACAATGTGCTTGGCACATTAAAGCTCTCAAGGATTGCAGCTGAGTACCATGTGAAGAAGTTCGTGCTTATATCTACGGATAAGGCGGTTAATCCGACCAATATCATGGGTGCGTCAAAGCGTCTGTGTGAGATGGTTATACAGATGATGAACAGGCAGACGGAGACTGATTTTGTTGCTGTGCGTTTTGGAAATGTGCTTGGCAGCAATGGTAGTGTTATACCGTTGTTTAAGAAGCAGATAGAGGATGGCGGTCCTGTTACTGTGACGGACAAGCGTATTATCAGGTATTTTATGACAATTCCCGAGGCTGTGGCGCTTGTGCTGCAGGCAGGGCTATATGCTCAAGGAGGCGAGATTTTCGTGCTCGACATGGGCGAGCCGGTCAAGATTGATGATATGGCTAGGAACCTTATCAGGCTTTCAGGACTGGAGCCGGATGTGGATATTCAGATTGTATACACAGGCCTGCGTCCGGGCGAGAAGCTCTACGAGGAGATGCTGATGAGCGAGGAGGGGCTCAAGGAGACTCCGAACAAGCTGATTCATGTGGGTGAGCCTATTGAGATGGATGATGAGCTCTTTGAGAAGCAGCTTGAGATGCTCGAGAAGGCATGCACCTCAGAAGCAAAGGATATCAAGCAGATAGTGGCCTCTGTGGTAAAGACATATCATCCTGACCTGGAGAACTAAATATCTTTTGAAGCTCATAATATAGACTGTAAAAGCCGGATGTTTGGCATATTTTATGCCGGAAGCGAGGAACATAACTATGGAAAAGAGACAGATTTCATTTTCACCACCTGATATAACAGAGGCAGAGGTATCAGCTGTTGCTGATGCACTGCGAAGCGGTTGGATTACAACAGGTCCAAGAACCAAGGAGTTTGAGAAGAGGATTGCTAAGCTATGCGGCACGGATAAGGCTGTAGCTCTTGGCTCTGCTACTGCGTGTCTTGAGTCGATACTCAGATTCTTAGGGATAGGTGCAGGTGATGAGGTCATCACAAGTGCATACACATATACTGCATCAGCAAGCCCTGCGGTGCATGTAGGTGCAACGCTTAAGTTTATAGACGTAGCACCTGATTCATTTGAGATGGATTACGATGCCCTGGAAGCTGCTATTACAGAAAAGACCAAGGTTATCGTGCCGGTTGATATTGCAGGTGTGCCTTGCGACTATGACAGGATTTTTGATATTGTGGAGAGAAAGAAGGCTCTTTTTCATCCGTCAAATGATGTGCAGAGGGCAATCGGACGTGTGATTGTGGCGGCTGACTCAGCTCATGCTTTTGGTGCTTCTTACATGAGAGCAGGTGAGCGGATTATGTGTGGTAATGTAGCTGATTTTACAAGCTTTTCGTTCCATGCGGTCAAGAATCTGACCACCGCAGAGGGAGGAGCACTCACCTGGAGACCTATAGAGGGCTTTGATGACGAGTATATCTACAAGCAGTTTATGCTGCTTTCACTCCACGGACAGACAAAGGATGCTTTGCACAAGAATGGTCTGGGCAACTGGGAGTACGATATTGTGGCTCCTTCGTATAAGTGCAATATGACTGATATCCAGGCGGCTATTGGTCTGGTACAGCTTGACAGATATGAGGGGCTTCTCAAGAGGCGCCGTGATATTATAGAGCGCTATGACGTGGCATTTAAGCCGCTTGGTCTCTTGACTGTGCCTCATTTTACAGACAGGCATACATCGAGCGGACATCTGTATCTGCTTCGCATACCGGGCATCGGCGTGGACAGGCGCAATGCGCTTATAGTGCAGATGGCGGAGCGAGGTATCGCCACAAATGTGCATTTCAAGCCGCTTCCGATGATGACAGCATATAAGAATATGGGCTTTGACATAGCTGATTTTCCAAATGCTTATCATCAGTATGAGAATGAGATTACACTTCCTCTCAACACAAAGCTTAGCGATGAGGATGTGGAGTATATAATTAATAATTTATTGGAGATTTTACATGAGTAGATGGAGAACATGGGGAGAGATTCCTACATTCATGAAAAATGATTTTACACTTAAATATTACAGGCATCTGAGCAGAAAGAGGACAAGCATGGTATTCAAACGCATTTTTGATGTGATTATGTCAGCTGTTCTTCTTGTGCTGCTTTCGCCTGTTATACTGGTCCTTGCTGTCTGGATAAAGGTGGATAGCAGAGGACCTGTTTTTTTCAGACAGGAGCGTATTACGCAGTATGGCAGGAAGTTTCGCATATTCAAGTTCAGAACTATGGTGAATGATGCTGACAAAAAGGGCTCACTCGTGACTGTCGGTGGGGATTCAAGAATCACAAGAGTCGGTGCTGTCATCAGAAAGTACAGGCTTGATGAGATTCCGCAGCTTATAAATGTGCTATGTGGTGATATGAGCTTTGTTGGCACAAGACCTGAGGTGGAGAAGTATGTCATGGCATATACACCTGCGATGATGGCGACACTTCTGATGCCTGCCGGAATCACAAGTGAGGCAAGCATCAGGTATAAGGATGAGGACAGGCTTCTGGAGGCTGCAGATGATGTGGATTACACATATATCCACAAGGTGCTGCCGGGCAAGATGAGGTACAATCTTAAGTATCTTAAGAGATTTTCGCTGATAAATGATATTAAATTATGTTTTGATACAGTTCTAGCGGTGCTTTGGTGAAGATTGGTAAAGAAAGGGTATCATTTTTATGAGTAAGATTGCTATTATTGAAAATGCTATAGGTTTGAACGGAGAAAAAGGCTATTCCAGATTTAGATTTTTGCCTAAATTTTTGGCTGAGAACTATGGATATGATGTTGAATTAATAACAAGTACATTCCAGCATTGGGAGAAAAAACAACGTAATGTCAGTGAAACATTAAAGAGACAGAGTATAGAAAGATATAAAACTACACTTATCCCAGAGCCGGGATATAAAAAGAATGTTGATCTTAAAAGAATATACAGTCATTGGGTTTTTGCAGATAATGTCATAAAACATTTAAAGAAAAATAAATATGATTTAATTTACTGTACTATTCCGGACAACAGATTGACGGCGAAAGTTGCAGAATATGCACACGCAAATAGAATAAAGATGATAGTTGATGTAGAGGATTTATGGCCGGAAGCTATGCAGATGGCTATACATTTGCCTAAGCTTATAGATATGGTCGTATATGCCCCGTTTAGATACTATGCAAAAAAAGCATATACCAATGCAGATGCATTTGTTGGAACATCTGATGAGTACAGGGATGTGCCACTGAAAAAATATAAAGTAAAAAGAAGTATTGCAAAGACTGTATATGTTGGATGTGATATTGATGAATTTGATAATGGGGTAATAGAAAATTCAGATAGCATTATAAAGAATGATGGCGAGTTTTGGATTACTTATTCAGGAACTCTTGGTGCAAGCTATGATATCAGCACTTTAATTGAAGCAATGGCGATTGTTCAAAAAGAATATCCAAATATCAGGGTAAAGATACTGGGCGGTGGACCGGATGAACAAAAGTTGAAAGAATTATCGAGAAACTTGCGTGCTAATGTAGATTTTGTTGGATATATGCCTTATCCACGGATGGCGGCATATCTAAGCAAGTCTGATATTGTAATCAATTCATTTGTTAGAAAAGCACCGCAAAGCATTGTGAATAAAATAGGGGATTATTTATCTGCGGGTAAGCCTATGATTAATACATGCTCTAGTCCGGAGCTTCGTGAGAAGGTAAAGAAGGACGGAACTGGGTGCAATGTGTTGGCAGAGGATAGGGATAAGCTTGCAACTTTGATAAAGAAGATGTATAAAAATCCTAAGAAATTACAGGTTATGGGTGAAAATGCCAGAAGAATTGCTGAAGCAGAATTTGATAGAAAAGAATCATATAAGGTCATTGAACAGTGCATATCTGCGTTATTGAATGATGTTAGATAGGTGTTAAATATGTTTTATAGTATTATTATGCCGGTGTATAATGGCGGAAAATATTTAGAGAAGGCTTTGGAGAGTGTTTGTGCACAATCTTTTGCTGATTGGGAGTGCTTAGTTATTGATGATTGTTCTACAGATGACACTGCATCAATTTTAAATGGATTCTGTGCTAAAGATAGTCGGATACATGTGTATAGGCAGGAAACTAATAAAGGTGTTAGTGCTGCGAGAAATAAAGGTATACAATGTGCTGTCGGAGAGTATATCTGGTTTATGGATGCAGATGATACTATTGAAAGTGATATGTTAGAGATTATTTATAAAAAGCTGGCTAATCATCCGTCAAGGCTTACTGTGTTTGGATTAGTGGAAGAATATCTTGATGCTGATGGCAGAGAATTATATTGTAAAAAAAGGATACCTTGTAATCTGTATTGTAATTCTAAGGCTGCAGTCAGGAAGCAGATACTGGAATTGGAAAAAAATACTTTGTATGGTTATCCATGGAATAAAATGTATGAAACAAATTACCTTAAAAAATTGGGGTTGATGTTTGAAGATTATAATAGTGCAAAATTTATAGAAGATATTTTATTTAATATCAATTATTGTATGGACATAGATAGTTTGCTTTTGATAGGAATAGCACCATATCATTATGCAAAGAGAGCAAATCAAAGCCTGACGAATGAATATGTACAGGATTATTATAAGTTCCATAGAAAGAGAATTTTAAAATTATGGGAGCAGCAAAAGTATTGGAACAATGACTCATTGGACACAAGGGAGGTGTTGGGAGCATTATTTGCCAGATATATTCTTTCTGCTCTTATGAGAAACTATGATAAAAAGGCAAAAATGACATTAGGTAAAAGATGTGATTTCTGCAGAAAAATTTTTAATGACGATTTGTTTGACGAGCTTGTACCATATGGAAAGTCAGATGATAGCACTGCATTAAAAATTGCAATTAGGATTTTAAATTCAAAAAACATATTATTGTGCGTTGTCTTTTCATGGATAGTTTATATTATCAAAAATAAATTACCGGTGTTTTATAATAGAATAAAATCACAGAGATAGAGCGGGGAGAGTTAATGTTAGATGAAAGAGAAACAATTTTAGTCTATGGTATGACAGATAATCCGGGTGGAATAGAGACATATTTACTTTATTTGATGAATAACATGAAAACGTTGAAATTCGATTTTGTTACAGACTTTCATGCTGTTGCATATGAAGCTGAAATAAAAGAAAGCGGTGCCAAAATTCATTATATCCCGGCAAAAAGCAAAGGGCTATTTAAGCAGTGGCTATGTTTTATAAATATATTAAAAAAGAATCCGCAATATCATACAGTTTATTTTAATATATTGAATGCCGGGTCAGCACTCACGATGATTATTCCGTGGCTGATGAGGAAAAAAATCGTTATTCACAGTCATAATGCATCCGCAGATAATATTTGGATACATAGAGTTTTTAGACCGCTATTAAATATTATGGGAGACAAATTTCTGGCATGCTCAAATCTTGCCGGAGAATTTATGTTTGGTAAAGCGATAATTAAGAAGAATAAACTTGTGACAATACCTAATGCTATTGATTCACAGAAATTTGATTATTCACAGGAAACCAGAAATATGGTTCGTAAGGAACTGGAAATAGAAGACAAGTTTGTTTTGTGCCATGTTGGAAGGATTGTTGCGCAAAAAAATCCAAAAGGTGTAATTGATATTTTGGACGAATGTGTTAGAGTTGATAAGTCATGCGTTCTTTTGTATGTTGGAACAGGTGACATGGAGAAGGATATAAAGCGATACGTCAGTGAAAAGGGGCTTTCTTCTTATGTGAGATTTCTAGGGGTACGAGATGACGTTTATAACTTGTTGCAGGCTGCAGACTGCTTTATTTTACCTTCATTTTATGAGGGTTTACCTATTGTGGCAATAGAAGCCCAGGCAGCTGGATTACCATGCTTTTTATCAAGTAATATAAGTCCTGAAACAAAAATTACGGATTTAGTTACATTTTTGCAATTGTCTAATGTTAAAGAATGGAGAGATTGTATTGTTTCTTCTAAAAACTTTAATAGAAAATCAGTCAGAAATCTTATTGTTGAAGCTGGGTATGATATAGGACATCAGCGAAGGAATTTATTAAAACTTGATGAAATACTGAGGTAAAGTTTAAATGAAAAGATATTGTATTGTTGAAAAACAACTTTTAGAGCATCATGCAGGGGCAAAAGCAAGAACGGATATTGCTGCAATTCTGATATCCGATGGCTGGAGTGCATTAAGTGTGCAGCCAATTAGAAAGAGAGAGAACGTAAGTTATATTGAAAGATTGAAAATGTGTGTTTGTGTTTTAAAGGATTGGAGTAGCATAGCAAGGAAAATGTTGTTGCCGGATGATGAACAAAAATGCTTATTAATTCAATATCCTTTAGATATGTATCCTAAGGTTGCAATGCTCTCACTTAGATATATAAAGAAAATACACGATAATGGAGTTAAGATTGGCTTTTTAATACATGATATAGAGAGTCTGCGGACAGATAATGAAAATGAAAAAAAATGGTATAAAGAATCAGAAAGTGAATTTTTTAAATTAGCAGATTTTATTATTGCACATAATCAGAAAATGATTGGATATCTTGAGAATCAAGGGGTTCGATGTAAAATGTATGCTATTGAGTTATTTGATTATTTGTTGGACGAGTCTCTTGAATTTGATGATAATGATAGCAATGGTATTGTTATTGCAGGTAATCTGTCAAAAGATAAAGCCGGATATCTGTATAAAATTAAAGATTTAGACACAAAATTTGTATTATATGGACCAAATGTCTTGGTAGATGAGCTTGGAAATAATATGGTTTATAAGGGGTCATTTCCGCCTGAACAGCTTCCAAGTGTTATAAGTGGAAAATTTGGGCTTGTATGGGATGGAAATAGTACTGATAAATGTAGCGGAAGCTTCGGAGAATATATGAAGTACAATAATCCTCATAAAACTTCACTTTATTTAGCTTGTAATATTCCTGTTATAGTTTGGAAAAAAGCCGCAATTGCAGAGTTCGTTAAAAAAAATAATGTAGGTATCTGTATAGATGATTTGTCAGAAATACAAAGCATTATAACAGCAATGTCTGAAAATGAGTACGCAGAAATGAAGCATAATGCAAGAAAAATAGGTGCAAAGCTTAGGAAAGGAGAGATGTTTAAAAAAATATTAAGGAACAAAAACTTTTCAAATGCATGCTAATGTGGTAAAATCGGTATAGTTAACATTAATAGGCTTATTACTAGCTGACACAGGAGGTTAATATAAATGGATTTTAGAGCGGAGTACGAGAAATGGTGTACAGACCCATATTTTGACGAGGCTACAAAGGCAGAGCTTAAGGCTATCGCAGGTGATGATAAGGAGATAGAGGACAGATTCTATCGCACACTTGAGTTTGGTACAGCTGGTCTTCGTGGTGTAATAGGAGCCGGCACCAACAGGATGAATATATACACAGTCCGTCAGGCTACACAGGGATTGGCTAATTACATACTTTCTCAGGGAGAGGACGCAGTAAAAAGAGGCGTTGCAATAGCACATGACTCACGTAATATGCATGATGAGTTCACAGATGCCACGGCACTCTGTCTTGCAGCTAACGGAATCAAGACATATGTATTCCCACAGCTCGCACCTGTTCCGGAGCTTTCATACGCAGTAAGGACACTCGGTACAATAGCCGGTGTTGTTATCACAGCAAGCCACAATCCTCGTGAGTACAATGGATACAAGGTATACTGGGAGGATGGTGCACAGGTTACTCCACCTCATGATACAAGCATCATGGCTGAGGTGGCAAAGGTTACATCGTTTGACCAGGTAAAGACCATGGACAAGGCTGCTGCTATTGAGGCTGGTCTTTACAATGTCATCTCTGATGAGGTTGAGGAGGGATATTTCGGAGAACTCCGCAAGCTTTCTATCCATCCGGAGATTATCAAGGCTATGGCAAAGGATATCAAGATCGTTTACACACCACTCCACGGCACAGGTCTTCGCCCTGTACAGAGAGTGCTTAAGGATATGGGCTTTGAGAATGTATACATTGAGCCAAGCCAGGCAGTGCCTGATGGTAATTTCCCTACATGTCCTTATCCAAACCCTGAGAATCCTGATGCATGGAAGCTTGCACTTGAGCTGGCAAAGGAAAAGGATGCTGATATTGTTTTAGCAACTGACCCTGATGCCGACAGACTCGGTGTATACTGCAAGGATACAAAGACAGGTGAGTATGTGACATTTACAGGAAATATGTCAGCTATGCTTATCGGTGAGTACATTTTAAGCCAGAAGAGCGCCAATGGTACTCTGCCTGAGAATCCTGCATTTGTTGAGTCAATTGTTTCTACAGATATGGGTAAGGCAATTGCGGCAGCATATGGTGTAAAGCATATTGAGGTTTTAACAGGCTTCAAGTATATCGGTGAGCAGATGCTCAAATTTGAAAAGACCGGCTGCAACAACTATGTATTCGGTATGGAGGAGAGCTACGGATGTCTGCCGGGCACATATGCAAGGGACAAGGATGCTCCTGCAGCAGTTTGTATGCTGTGTGAGGTAGCTGCCTTCTACAAGTCACAGGGCAAGACACTCTGGGATGGCATGATTGACTTGTACGAGAAGTATGGCTACTATAGAGAGGGCATTTCCACAATGACATTAAAGGGTATTGATGGTGCCGCACAGATAAATGAGATTATGACAAAGGCACGTGCTGCTGAGCCAAAGAAGTTTGGTGATTATCAGGTGCTTGCTATCCGTGATTACAAGAATGACACAAGAAAAGATATGACAACAGGAAAGGTTGAGCCGACAGGTCTTCCTTCTTCTAATGTACTTTACTACGAACTTAACGATAACGCTTGGTGCTGTGTACGCCCTTCTGGTACAGAGCCTAAGATTAAATTCTATTTCGGAGTTAAAGGAGCGTCTCTTGAAGATTCACAGGCTAAGCTTGATGCTTTGTCAGCTGAGGTTCTCGGACAGTTTGAATAAGGACTATGATGAAAATATACATTTGCCCGGATTGTGGCTGGATACGGATGGTTTCAAGAAGGAAAGAGGTTGAATGCTTCAAGTGTGGCAGGCCGCAGATGCGTCTGACGAATCTGGAGTTTGGAAAGTATACCAATATGTCAGAGAAGGAGCGTCAGGATTATGCAGACGCGTGGCTTTACATTCATAGGAAAAAGGAAAAATAACATGGCAAAGAAGAGAAAAAGAAAAAAAGGTCGCAAGAAGATAATCTTATTTGTTTTTGAAATATTATTATTACTTGTTGTTTTAGGGGTTCTTGCAATCTATAATAGTACGATTGGGAAGATAGATTTTAAAGAGGAACTTACTAATAGCGAAGCAGGTGTTAATGAGGACATTAAAGATGAAACAGTTCAAACTATGCATGGTTATCTTAACGTAGCATTATTTGGATTGGATAACAGAAGCACAGGAAAATATAATACAGGAAATTCGGATACTATTATAATTGCGAGTCTTAATTACGATACTAATGAAGTTCAACTTGTTTCAATCTACAGAGATACTTATTTGTCGATAGGTAAAGGTAAATATGCAAAAGCAAATGCGGCATTTGCAAATGGGGGTGTGGAGCAAGCTGTTCAAATGGTTAATTCAAATCTTGATCTTGATATAACTAAGTATGTTTGTGTGGATTGGAAAGCATTAATAGAGGTTATAGATAAACTTGGTGGTCTTGATTTGGAGGTTACATCTCAGGAAGCAAGAGAAATAAATAACTTTATTGATGAGACCGCAGAATCAACAGGAAATAAGGCAAAGCATTTGAAAGGTGGTGGAAATCTTCATTTAGATGGTGTGCAGGCTGTTACATACGCTAGAATACGTTCGACAGCTGGAGATGATTTCCTTAGAGCTTCAAGGCAACGAATTGTGTTGCAGGCTATGCTTGAGAAAGCGAAAAATGCTGATATAGCTACGCTTACATCTATGTGTTCGGCAATGATGGATGATATTAGTACGAATTTTACAGTACCGGAGATGGCATCATTGGCAAAAAATGTTATGAGCTATAATATCAAGTCTACAACAGGATTTCCGTATGAACTTACTACTATGACACTTTCAAGTACAGGGTCTACAGTTATTCCGATTGATTTGGAAACAAATGTTTCTGAGTTACACAAGTATTTATTCAATGATGAATCATATTCAACGTCTGACACTGTTCAGTTGATTAGCTCCAATATATCTAAAAAAACGGGTGTCACGGAAAAAACTGCTACAATAGACTTAACTGATTATAATGAGACTGTAGGTACTGATGGAACTGAAGGAACAAAGCAACAAAATAAGAATAAAAAACAACAGAGTACAGAAAATAGTGACAATCTTGAGAATTCAAATCAGGATAAAAATAGTAAATTACAAAAATAGTATTTTGAGACCAATCATTTGATTGGTCTCAAATGTTAATCAGAAAAGAACAAGGGAGAATTTATGAAAACAGAAATTAAAGAAAAAATCACAGCAACCAATCAGAAATACTTAAAGAAATTCTTAACAGAGGAAGCCCCGGCTAAGCTTGAGAGCCAGCTTGAGCACATGGACTGGTCATACCTTGATATGATTCACAACAAGGAGCAGCAGAGAGGTACATTTTCACCGCTTGCTGCTATGGAGCTTTCAGAGATAGAGGCAAATAAGGACAAATACCTTGCAACAGGTCTTGATGCTGTCAAGAATGGCAAGGTCGGTGCAATTCTTCTTGCCGGTGGACAGGGTACACGTCTTGGCTTTGACAAGGCTAAGGGTATGTTCAATATCGGAAAGACAAAGGAACTCTACATCTTTGAGCAGCTTGTCGCAAACCTCAAGAAGGTTACAAATCAGACCGGTACATGGGTGCCTCTGTATGTTATGACAAGCGAGATAAATGATAGCATGACAAGAGAGTTCTTTGAAGAGCACGACTATTTTGGATACAACAAGGACTATGTGAAGTTTTTCGTGCAGGAGATGGTTCCGGCAGTTGATTTTGACGGCAATCTGCTCATGAAGTCTGAGGATTCACTTGCCATGTCACCAAACGGAAACGGTGGATGGTTCAAGTCACTCATCAATGCCGGTCTTGACAAGGATTTGAAGGACAAGGGTGTTGAGTGGCTCAATGTATTTGGTGTAGACAATGTGCTTCAGCAGATTGCAGATCCTGTATTTGTAGGTGCTATAATCGAGTCCGGCTGTGTCAGCGGCTCTAAGGTGGTCAGAAAATGTGATCCATATGAGAGAGTTGGTGCTATGTGTCTTGAGAATGGTAAGCCTTCGATTGTTGAGTATTACGAGCTTACTCCTGAGATGGCAGAGGCAAAGAACGAGAATGGTTCATTGCAGTATGGCTTTGGTGTTATCTTAAACTATTTATTCCGCGTGGACAAGCTCATGGCTATCGCAGAAAAGAGCCTTCCACTTCATGTGGTAGAGAAGAAGGTACCTTACATTGATGAGAATGGTACAGAGCATAAGCCTGAGACTCCGAATGCATACAAGTTCGAGACGCTCATCCTCGATATGGTATACATGATGGACAATAGCCTGCCATTTGAGGTAGACAGAGAGAAGGAGTTTGCACCTGTAAAGAATGCGACAGGTACAGATTCGGTTGAAACAGCGAGAGCTCTTCTTGAGAAGAACGGAATTGAAATTTAATATATGATTTATGGTAACTGTTCATTGGCAGGGATGTATTGATATTCTGCAATTTCTATTTATCGCAGACATAGATGTGTATCTGCCGATGAGCAGTTATTTTTATTCGGAGAATAGCACGGGGATTACAATTTATGAAAAAATAAATAATCCCGTCACAAATTAAACACAGATTGACAGTATACTTCTAATTGTAAACGAAAGGAGAAACTATTATGGATAACAATTATGGAAACATTAATGATACAAATAATACTAATGGCACAAACAACAGAGATTATACCAGCAACGTCAACAATGCTAATACAACAGGTAACGCATCTGATGCAGGTGTAAATTTCACCATGTCCGGTAATCCTTACAATCCGGATGAGTCACAGAAGGCTGCACAGACTAATAATACATCAGCGGAAAGCTATTCACAGAGCTACAATCCGTACTCGCAGGCTTCTGCAGCAGGACAGGCAAATACAAATCAGTCATATGCAAACCAGCCTTATTCTAATCAGGCATATAATTCAGGCACAAATAATAATGCATATGGCGGCGCATCAGCCGGTTCGACAGACAACTCATATAGCCGGATGAATATGAATGGTCAGGCATACCAGCAGACTGCAAAGCCTAAGAAACAGAGAGCACCTAGAAAGCCTGGTGCATTTGGACCATTTGCAGCAAAGACAGTAGCGGCAGCTCTTATCTTCGGACTCGTCGGAGGCGGCGTTTTCACAGGAGTAAGCTATATTGGCACGAGAGCTATTTCAAATTCTTCTACTGCAAGTGCAAAGCTTACAACTACAACATCCGGTGGGACTAAGCAGACATCCTCAGGGGATGCAAAGGATCTGACAGATGTATCATCTATTGTCGATGAGGTTATGCCTAGCATCGTTGCTATCACAAATACAGGTACAGTCACCTACAACAGCTTTTTCGGAAAGCAGTCACAGCAGTCTCAGAGTTGTGGCTCAGGAATTATTGTGAGTGAGGATGATGATTATCTTTATATTGCTACAAACAATCATGTTGTGGCAGATTCAGAGGAGCTCACAGTACAGTTTGATGATGATTCAGTGGTAAAGGCAGAAATCAGAGGAACAGATCCGGATGACGATCTTGCAGTTGTACGTGTAAAGAAAGCAGACCTTGGAAAAGATACTTACTCAAATATCAAGATTGCAACAATCGGAGATTCTGATAGTGTAGCTGTTGGAAGTTCTGCAATTGCTATCGGTAATGCACTTGGATACGGACAGTCTGTCACAACAGGTATAGTAAGTGCGCTTAACAGAACTGTTACTACACAGGATTCACAGACAGGTGAGACTGTTACCAACAACAAGCTTATCCAAACAGATGCAGCAATAAACCCTGGAAACAGTGGTGGAGCACTCTTGAATGAAAATGGCGAGGTTATCGGTATAAACTCTGTAAAATATTCTTCAACAGAAGTTGAGGGTATCGGATATGCAATTCCTATGTCGGTTGCAAAGCCTATTATTGAGAGCCTTATCCAGGATGGAAAATATACTAATGAGAATCAGGCATACCTTGGTATCAAGGGTGGCGATGTTTCATCTGAGATGGTAGCCTATGGCTTCCCACAGGGTGTGTATGTTTCATCTGTTTCAGCTGGTTCAGGTGCCGCAAATGCCGGCTTACAGGAGGGAGATATCATCACTGCTGTTGACAGCACAAAGATTTCTTCTATGACAGAGCTGCAGTCAGCGTTAAAGAGCTACAAGGCCGGAGATAAGGTTACTCTTACTGTTGCCCGTCAGAGTGGCAGACAGTACGAAGAGAGCAAGGTTGAAGTAACCTTAAGCTCTGCAAAGGATATTCAGCAGTAAATAATTCATTTATATTTATGAGTACAAAAACGCGCCAGTGTGGCGCGTTTTTTGTTATGAAAAATATAGTTAGGGGTTGATTTTCTAAATAAAAAGGTGTAATATTATGAGTGTTCATAAAAATATAAGGAGAGACGAACATGAACAAACAAGAGAAAGATATACTGAACACGTTGTATCATCAATCAGTTAACAATCAAAGAGAGATATCAGAGTTATCCGGTCATTCTCTGGGAGTTGTAAACAAATCAATAAAAGAATTGATGAATGAAGGTTATATAAATGAAAAATGTGCTGTTACACCTAAGGCACTTAAAGAATTCAAAGAAAAGGCTCCGAAGAATGCAGTAATTCTGGCAGCTGGTTATGGAATGCGAATGGTGCCTATAAATACCGAGACTCCAAAGGGATTATTAGAGGTAAATGGAGAAGTACTTATAGAGCGGACTATCAGACAGCTTCATGAAGTGGGAATTTATGAAATATATGTAGTTGTCGGCTTTATGAAGGAGAGGTATGAGTATCTTATCGATGATTTTGGGGTGGAGCTCGTTGTCAATGAAGAGTATACGACTAAGAATAATCTTTATTCAGTAAAGAAGGTTTTGAATCATTTATCAAATACATATATCATACCGTGTGATATATGGTGCGACAAGAATCCGTACCATCACCATGAATTATATTCCTGGTATATGGTCAGTGATTTGATTGATGATGACAGCACGGTGCGTGTTAACAGAAAAATGGAACTGGTTACCATACCGAAGGCTGCCGGCGGCAATGCTATGATAGGAATTAGCTATCTGCTTGACGATGATGCACAAATTGTCAAAGGCAGAATTGAAAAATTGTGTAGTAATTCGGCTAATGATGGTGCCTTCTGGGAGACTGCACTGTATGATAAGGACAGAATGTTTATTACCGCCAGGGTAGTACATTCGTGGGATGTGGTTGAAATTAACACATATGAGCAGCTCAGAGAGATGGACAGCGATTCAAATCATCTGAAAACTGATGCAATACAGGTTATCTGCGATGCCTTATCTGTATCAGCAGACGATATTGTAGATATTACGGTATTGAAAAAGGGCATGACAAACCGCTCGTTCCTGTTCTCATGTAAAGGAAAAAAATATATCATGAGAATTCCGGGAGAGGGAACGGATCAGCTGATAAACAGACGTAATGAAGCAATGGTTTATAATACTATTGATGGCAGACATATATGTGATGATATCGCTTATATAAATCCGGATAATGGATATAAAATCACTGCGTTTTTAGAAAATGCGAGAGTATGTGATCCGGAAAATAATGATGATGTTTGTAAATGCATGAAGCGTCTCAGAGAATTTCATGATATGAAGCTTAAAGTAAATCATGAATTTGATATATTCGGTCAGCTTGAGTTTTATGAGAGCCTGTGGAATGGTTCGCCTTCTGCATACAGACATTACAGGCAGACTAAGGAAAATGTCCTTTCACTCAGACCGTATATAGAAGCTCATGTAAATGAAAAGGTTCTTACGCATATTGATGCTGTTCCGGATAATTTCCTTTTTGTTAAGGATGAAAATGGAAATGAGGACATCAGACTTATTGACTGGGAATATGCAGGAATGCAGGATCCGCACGTAGATATAGCCATGTTCTGTATATATTCCATGTATGACAGGGAGCATGTGGATAAGTTAATTGATGCATATTTCACAGAAGGGTGTTCAGCTGAAATCCGAATAAAGATTTATTGTTATATTGCAGTATGCGGACTTTTATGGAGTAACTGGTGTGAGTATAAGAGAAATCTGGGCGTTGATTTTGGTGAATATTCACTCAGACAGTACAGATATGCAAAGGATTATTACAAAATAGTACAGGATGAAATGCAGAAATTGGAGGATAATTAAGAATGCATGAAGTAAAACGCGCGATTATCATGGCAGCAGGACTTGGTAATCGTATGAGACCGGTAACGCTGACCACTCCGAAGCCATTGGTAAGGGTGAATGGAAAGCGTATGATAGATACGGTTATTGAAGGCTTACATGATAATGGAATAACGGAGATTTATATTGTTGCCGGATATTTAAAGGAACAGTTTTATGAATTAGAGAATGAATATCCGGGGGTTACTATAATTGAAAATCCTTATTATGAAAGCTGTAACAATATTTCATCACTATATGTTGCAAGAGATCATATTGAGGATGCAATTATTCTTGATGGCGACCAGATTATATATAATCCTGAAATTCTATCAAAAGAATTCGAACGTTCGGGTTATAACAGTGTATGGACTGATGATAAAACAGATGAGTGGCTTCAGACAGTAGAAGATGGAATTGTAACATCCTGCAGCAGGAATGGTGGAAGTCATGGATGGCAGCTTTATAGCATCTCCAGATGGACTGCGGCAGATGGGCGCAAACTGAAAAAACATCTTGAAATGGAATTTGAGAACAAAAAAAATACTCAGATATACTGGGATGACGTTGCAATGTTCTGCTATCCGGATGAATATCAGCTTGGCATATATGAGATGCAAAAAGGCGATATTATTGAAATCGACAATTTGCAGGAGCTTGCTGAGATAGATAGCAGCTATAAGAAATATATGGAGGATTAGTTTTATGAAAGAGAAAAAAATTGATTGGATTATCACACTTGTGCCATTAGGTATAATTGTAGCATTGTGTATATTGTTTTTTGCATTACCTGAGCAGTCAAATGCCATACTCAGTCAGGTGAGATTTTTCTTTGGAGATACATTTGGTATTTATTACCTGATTATAGGTTTAGGCATATTTTTGATATCTATATTTATAGCAGGCTCGAAGTATGGAGATATTGTTCTTGGAGAGCCGGATGAAAAACCAAAGTACTCATTCTTTTCATGGGGATGTATGATGTTCACATGTGGTCTGGCAGCAGATATTTTATTCTACTCATTTTCGGAGTGGATTATGTATGCAACCAATCCCCACATTAAGGAGCTTGGAAGCATACAGGAATGGGCCGGTGTATTTCCTCTGTTTCACTGGAGCTTTATTCCATGGGCATTTTATCTTGTTTTAGCAGTTGCATTTGGTTTTATGCTTCATGTAAGGAAAAGAAACCGTCAGAAATATTCGGAAGCTTGCAGACCTGTTCTTGGAAAACACACAGATGGTTTTGCAGGACGTATTATAGACCTGTTAGCTGTATTTGCACTTTTAGCAGGAACAGCAACCACATTTAGTGTTGCAACACCTCTTATGGCAACAATTATCGGAGATGTGTTCCATATATCGCTTAGCAGAACAGCAATCAATATCATTATCCTTATAATTACATGTATAGTTTATACATACTCATTATTACATGGATTTAAGGGAATCAGCATTTTGGCAAAAGTCTGTATCTATTTCTTCTTTGGACTTCTTGCTATTGTACTGCTGTTTGGCGGTGAAACAAGATATATTCTTGAGACCGGATTGTCATCTCTTGGCACTATGGTGCAGAATTTTATAGGATTATCTACGTATACCGATCCATTACGTAAAACCAACTTCCCTCAGGACTGGACCATATATTACTGGGCTTACTGGATGGTATGGTGTGTAGCAGCTCCTTTCTTTATTGGAAATATATCAAGAGGAAGAACTATCAGACAGACAATTCTTGGAGGATATGGATTTGGTGTTGGCTCTACGCTCATCAGCTTTATCATCTTAGGTAACTATTCAATGGGAAAACAGATGTCAGGAGCAGCAGATTTTATTGCGCAGTACAACAAGAGTGGTGATTTATATGAGTTGATAGTTACTATTCTTAAGACATTGCCATGTGCACCTTTGATAATGATAATAGTTTTAGTGACAATGATTGCTTTTTATGCTACATCATTTGATTCTATTGCTTTAACTGTATCATGTTACAGCTATAGGAAATTAGGCGAGGGTGAGCAACCGAACAAACTCATTCAGCTGATGTGGTGCATACTGCTTATACTTTTACCAATTGCTCTGTTATTTGCTGAGAGCTCTATGAGTAACTTGCAGTCTGTAAGTATAGTTGCTGCATTTCCGATAGGCATAGTTATTGTGATGATAACAATCAGTTTTCTTAAAGATGCAAAAAAATATATGGGTGAATTAAAAAATAAACAGAAATAAAATAGTTCAATATATGTGTAAGAATGCTTCGCTACATGGTAGTAGGAGCATTCTTTTTTCGCTTACGTCCCTTACGCTGTGGCGGAAATGTTGTTCAAATCGGTTCAAAGTACTAGACAAATTCCCTAAAATATTAGATAATGTATATAAATAATTTTACTTTTGCACCGCATAGGAATTCTTCAAAATTGATGGTTTATATGTAGATTTATCATAGTATACACATCGGTTTATGATTATGAGATATAATACACATTGAGCGGATGCAGCATAGGAGGTCGGCATGAAGAAGAAAAAAATAGTTATTGCACTCGGACATGATGCTCTTGGAACAACTCTTCCGGAGCAGCACGAGGCTACAAAGCATACAGCAAAGGCAGTTGCAGATTTTATCAGGGACGATTATGAGGTTGTTATCACACACAGCAACGGACCGCAGGTGGGCATGATTCACACCGCTATGTCTGAGTTCTGCAGGATTTATCCTGAGTATACAGCTACACCTACAGCTGTCTGCTCTGCAATGAGTCAGGGATATATAGGATATGATTTACAGAATGCTATCCGTACAGAGCTTCTTGGCAGAGGAATTTACAAGACCGTTTCTACAATACTTACACAGGTGGTTGTTGATCCATATGATGAGGCTTTTTATCATCCGACAAAGATCATTGGCCGTGTTATGACAGAGGCTGAGGCTGAGGAAGAAGAGAAGAAGGGCAACCATGTGACACAGGTTGAGGGAGGCTACAGAAGAGTTGTGGCAGCTCCAAAGCCTGTTGATATAGTGGAAAAGGATGCTATTAAGGCTCTTGTTGATGCGGATCAGGTTGTTATCGCATGCGGTGGCGGTGGAATTCCTGTTTTAGCACAGGATAATAAGCTTCAGGGCGCAAGTGCTGTTATCGAGAAGGATCTTGCAGCCGGAAAGCTTGCAGATACTCTTGATGCTGACAGACTTGTTATACTTACAAGCGTTGACAAGGTCTGCCTGAACTATGGCAAGGAGGATGAGAAGCCACTTGATACCATGACTGTCGATGAGGCAAAGAAGTACCTTGCAGCAGGCGAGTTTGATGAGGGTACCATGGCTCCAAAGATTGAGGCGGCTATCGACTTTATCGGTGACTCTGCCATCCGTTCAGTGCTTATCACAAAGCTCAATAAAGAGGGCAAGACTGTTTCAGGTGGTATGGGCACTTTAATTACAAAGTAGAGCTTAATTGTTATAATTCACATATATCCCACACGTCTATATGCATTTTGCAGAGCAGATGTGTGGGTAGTTTTATAAAAACATCGTGCGGTTTTGCGAATGTGCGTGGGGTGGTTCTGAAGAGTTGAAAACAAGGTAACTATTCAAAAACCCCCGAGAACAAGAAAAGTAAGATAGAAGGTAACACAAAATGAGTGAGAAAAGGCTTCAAAAGAGAGATGAAATCTCAGACGAGTACAAATGGAAGCTTGAGGATATGTATGAGACAGATGAGCTGTGGGAGGCTGAGTGTGAAAAAGCGTCACAGCTTGCAGAAAAGCTCTCGGGCTTTAAGGGACATCTGGCAGACAGTGCAGCAACGCTGCTTGATTTTTTTAAGAAGCAGGATGAGCTGTCTTATTATTTGGAGCGTATAGTGGTCTATGCGAATGAGCGCTCACATCAGGACACTGCTGTGTCGAAATATCAGGCATATGTGTCAAAGGCTGAGACACTGACTGTTCAGGCATCAGGTGCGCTGGCATTTGCGAGTCCGGAGATTTTGCAGATAGATGATAAAAGGCTTGAGAGCTTTTTCAGTGAGAGTAATGAGCTTATGCACTATAAGCGTGCGATTGATGAGATAATGCGTCAGAAAGCGCATACTTTATCGGCTGCAGAGGAGAATATCCTGGCGCAGTGCGGTGAGATGGCTGCAGCACCGGAGAATATATTCAGCATGTTCAACAACGCGGATATCAAATTCCCGTATATCACTGATGTTGAGGGAAATAAAATCCGTATCACGCACGGCAATTTCATAGACTTTTTAAGCAGCAAGGACAGAAGCCTGCGCAAGCAGGTGTTCCGCGGAGTGTATGATTCGTACAAGAAGTGGAGCAATACTGTTTCCATGATGTACATCAGCAAGCTGAAAAATGACACTTTTTATGCAAGGGTAAGAAAATATGACAGCGCAAGGGCCATGTATTTATCCGATGGCGATATTCCTGAGAGTGTATATGACAATCTGATTGAGACGGTTCACGCACATCTGCCGGCTCTGCACAGGTACATGGCGCTTAGGAAGAAGCTTTTAGGTGTGGAGCATCTGCATATGTATGATTTGTTTGCACCAATTGTGGACAATGTACAGACCACCTACACCTATGATGAGGCGAAAAAGCTTGTGGCAAAGGCGCTTGAGCCTATGGGTGATGAGTATGTCAGCACACTTAAGGCTGGCATGGAGAGTGGCTGGATAGATGTATATGAGAATGAGAACAAGAGAAGCGGTGCGTATTCATGGGGCGCTTACGGCACTCATCCGTATGTGCTTTTGAACTATGCCGACAATCTGGATAGTGTGTTTACGCTGGCTCATGAGATGGGACATGCGATGCATACATACTATTCAAATGAACATCAGAGCATCACCTACGCAGGATACCTGATTTTTGTGGCAGAGGTTGCATCCACCTGCAATGAGTCGCTCCTAATGCACTATATGCTTGAGCATTGTGAGGATGAGAATGAGAGAAAATATCTCATGACACATTTTCTGGACGGCTTCAGGACGACACTTTTCAGGCAGGCGCAGTTTGCAGAGTTTGAGCATATAGCACACCGGAAAATGCAAAAGGGCGAGCCGGTTACCAAGGATGTGCTAAATGAGCTATGGCATGAGCTGAATGTGCAGTACTACGGACCGGATATGCGCGTGGATGATGAGATATCATATGAGTGGATGCGCATACCGCATTTTTACACACCGTACTATGTATATCAGTACTCGACAGGCTATTCGGCAGCAGTTGCTTTTTCAAAAAAGATACTTGAGGAGGGAAAGCCTGCTGTGGATAAGTATATAGGAAATTTCCTGTGCGGTGGATGCTCGAAGAATCCAATCGAGCTGCTAAAGAGTGCCGGTGTCGATATGAGCACACCAAAGCCTGTGGATGATGCACTCAATGTATTTGAGGATTATCTGAAGCAGTTTGAGACAGCAACTAAGTAAGGAGAAACATTTTTATGGAAAGAATTAAAAGCTTTACAATCAATCATAATATTCTTAAACCTGGATTTTATATTTCAAGAAAAGACGGAGAAATCGTTACATACGACCTTCGTACAAGAAAACCTAATGCAGGAGATTATATGTCCAATTCAGCTATGCACTCAGTGGAGCATATGTTTGCAACATGTGTGAGAAACTCTGAGATTGCAGATGATGTGGTATATTTTGGACCGATGGGCTGTCAGACAGGTTTCTATCTCGTTGTGAGGGATGTCGAGCCGGCGAAGGTTTTTGAAATTACCAAAGAGGTCTTAAAACAGATACTTGAGTATGATGGACCGGTGTTTGGTGCATCAGCCATAGAGTGCGGACATTACGAGAATCTGTCACTTGACGAGGCAAAGAAGGAGTGCCGTGCATATCTAAAGGTGCTTGAGAGCCAGACAAATATGGAGTTTACTTATCCACAGTAAACGAGGACTAAAAATATAATAGCAAGATAGCAGGAATGGAGAAATAAAATGACAATAGGTGTAATTGGTGCAATGCAGATGGAGGTCGATGACTTAAAGGCTCAGATGACAGACACACAGACAGAGGTTTACAGCGGAGTGGAGTTTGTTGAGGGCAAAATCGGTGATCAGTATGTTGTTGCGGCAAAATGCGGAATAGGAAAGGTGTTTGCGGCAATATGTGCAGAGGCCATGATTTTGAAATATGATGTCGACATGATTGTCAATATCGGAGTGGCTGGTACTTTGACAAAGGACTTAAATGTGCTTGACGTGGCAGTAGCAACAAACGTGCTGCAGCACGATATGGATACATCGCCAATCGGAGACCCGAAGGGACTTCTTTCAGGCATCAATATGATTCTGCTTCCGGCAGATACAAAAATGGTGGAGCTCATGTGCTCATGCTTAGCTGACAGGAATATCCACTACAAAAAGGGCAATATCGCAACAGGAGATCAGTTTATTGCCACAAAGGAGCAGAAGGATTATATTTCGAATACCTTTGATGCAATCGCAGCAGAGATGGAGGGAGGCAGCATCGGTCATGTGTGCTATGTGAACAATGTGCCATTTGCCATTCTTCGCTCAATATCAGACGGCGACGGCGGCGAGACAGACTACCAGACCTTTGCGGAGAAGGCTGCGCATCAGTCGATTGAGGTAGTGCTTGAGTTTATCGGAAGGGCAGAAGAACTGAAATAGAGTTATTTCATTATTCATAATTTGTGATAATAAAGAATAGTATATAGCATGAGTGAATACAGAGCATACATGCAAAATACAAAACTACATAATGGGACAAAACGAAAGAAACGCCGACACAGATTCCTTTTTGGAGTGCTGCTGTCGGCGCTTCTTATTACAGGCGCTTTATATGGCAGAGAGTATGACATATCGCAGCTGAAAAATATAGAGGTGATGGAGACACTTAGCAGTGCTGTGAGTCAGTTCGGGGACAGAAAGCTGCCTGTATATTCGGTTCAGACAACAGAAAAAAAGATAGCCCTTTCATTTGACTGTGCCTGGGGAGCAGAGGATTTTGACAGTATGATGGAGACACTTGACAAGCACAACGTAAAGGCTACATTTTTTATGACAGGAGGGTTTGTGAGTGATAATCCTGAATGCGTAAAGACGCTGGTTGAAAAAGGACATGAGCCCGGAAATCACAGTGAGCACCACTATGATATGGCAACAATCACGGCAGGCGAGATGAAGACAGAGATAATGGATGTGCACAAAAAGGTCAAGGAGCTGACCGGAAAGGATATGAAGGTATTCAGACCGCCATACGGCTCGTACAACAATGAACTGATTGACACAGTGTATGGCTGTGACTATTATCCAATCCAGTGGGATGTGGATTCACTCGACTGGAAAAACTATGGTATGCAAAATATTATAGATACAGTGTGCAATCACAAAAGCCTGGATTGTGGCTCGATAATACTCTGCCATCTTGGCGCAAAATACACCTCGCAGGCACTCGATGAGATGCTCACGAAGCTGCAGGAAATGGGCTATGAGATAGTTCCGGTATCAAAGCTGATCATGACAGAAGGCTATCATATGGATGCAAACGGTATGCAGATCAAGGACTGAGCAATTTCATAAATCAATATTTTAGTCAATATTTAGTCAATAATTTAGCCCTTTACGATATTGTTATTTACAGACAAGTGTGTTAAACTAAAACTATATTTTAAAGAAGCTGTGAGACAGCTATGGGGGTAAATTATATGACAGATACAGGTTTTTTAGTAGCATTTTTTATAGTTATTTTTTTAGTTATCATCTTTGCGCTTGTCGCTGTAATCGGAGCCGTTACAAGTGCTGTTGCAGGTATCAATGATGATGAGGATGAGATTGAGGAAGAGGGCATTTGAAGCTAAAATAAATAAAAGATATTAAAAGATATTTAAAGACATTTAAAGACATCGAATTATATTAATCGTATAATTGGGTGTCTTTTTTATTGTCAAAAACTCTTAAAAAAGTATAAACCAATTGAGTTGCAATCCGCCACATTGTATAATAAAAGTATAACAGCGAATTAAATTTATTGTGAAAATCGCAGTAATCACATTGTCTATCAAACTAAGGCAGGACATTATCAAAGAAAAGAAGAAGGAGGGGTCAGATGATATCCAGATATAGTGTAAAAAAGCCTTTTACTGTACTTGTAGGAGTACTGCTGGTAATAGTACTCGGTGTTGTATCGCTTGGCAGGATGACGACAGATCTGCTGCCGGATATGAGCTTTCAGTATGCACTTATCGTGACAACAGATATGGGAGCAAGTCCACAGGAGGTGGAGAGCGATGTCACCGCGCCGCTTGAAGCAGCTATGGCAACTACGTCCAATATCAAAAACGTAAGCTCAATGTCATATAACAGCTATTCTCTAGTGACATGCGAGTATGAGCAGAATGCCAACATGGATTCTGTAGTGATAGAGATGCAGCAGAAAATAGATCAGGTCAAGGCTGGCTGGAAGGATGGAGTGGGTACTCCGACCATTATGAAGATAAATCCGGACATGCTTCCAATCATGATGACTGCTGTGGATATGGATGGGAAAAGCAAGTCGGAAATCACAGACTTTGTGGAAAACACACTAAAGCCTGCAATTGAGAGTACAGAAGGAGTCGCATCAGTGACTGCAACAGGTGAGCTCACCGAGCAGATACAGGTCACGATGAATCAGGCCAAGATAGATGCGCTCAATGAGAAAATAAATAATGCCGTTTCAAAGAAATTTGACGATGCAAAAAGTCAGATGGATGATGCAAGCGCAAAGATAGAGAGCGGACAAAACGCAATCACATCGGCATCGGATCAGATGAGCGCGGGAGTGGATACGCTAAAGGAGCAAAAGGCAAAGCTTGCAGAGCAGAAGACTCAGCTAGAGAGTACACTTTCAAGCTTAAATGAGCAGAAGAGCCAGCTTGAAACAATTCAGTCAGCTCTTTCAGACTTCATGAATAGTGATACATATACAAAGACAATTCCGTCACTCAAAGAGGGCGCAAATGCACCGGGTGAAGCGGGCACAGCACTCAAAGCGCAACTTGAGCAGGTTAATAAGCAGATTGCAACACAGTTTTCAGGTCTCTCGACGCTTGGAATCAAGGTAAACATAGCAGATGATCTGCCTGCGGCAGCGTCAGCGATAGCACAGACTCTCATTCAGGTGAATACAGGTATAGAGCAGTGCCAAAGCGGGCTTGACCGGATAGCACAAGGAGAGACAGCACTTTTAGATGCCTATGATAATCTAAACAGTCAGGCAGCTATAAGCTCGATAAGCATAGGACAGCAGTCAGCACAGCTTGCAACAGCAGCGGCATCTCTTGACAGCTCAAAGAAGGAGCTTGAAAAGAGTAAGGATGATGCGCTTGACAAGTCAAACTTAAATGCAGTTTTAACAATTGACTCACTCTCGCAGCTGCTCGTCGCTCAGAATTTTGATATGCCTGCAGGCTATGTAAATGATTCAAATGGCACGCAGTACATAGTACAGGTGGGAGATGAGATAAAATCAATTGATGATTTAACAAATCTAGTGCTTATGGATATGAAGCTTGATGGAATAGCTCCTATTCATGTCGGTGATGTGGCAGATGTTGAGATGACTGACAACTCGGATGAGACATATGCGATAGTCAACGGTAATCCCGGAATAATGCTCTCCATGGAGAAGCAGACCGGCTACTCTACAGGAGACGTCACAGACCGTCTTTTGGACAAGCTTGATTCGCTGGAAAAGGAAAATGACGGATTACACACCACAGTGCTCATGAATCAGGGCGTATACATCGACATGGTTGTAAAAAGTGTGATGCAGAATATGATAGTGGGAGCAATACTTGCCATTTTCGTATTGCTTTTGTTCTTAAAGGATATAAAGCCAACACTTGTTATCGCAGCATCTATACCGCTATCGGTTATTGTGGCAGTGGTGCTTATGTATTTTACGGATATCACCTTAAATATCATTTCAATGTCGGGACTTGTGCTTGGAATAGGAATGCTGGTGGATAATTCAATAGTAGTAATCGAGAATATCTACAGATTAAGGGGAGAGGGATATTCGGTAAAGAAGGCGGCTGTTGAGGGTGCAAATCAGGTGGCAGGAGCCATTTTTGCCTCTACACTTACCACGGTAAGTGTGTACGCGCCAATCATTTTTACTGATGGAATCACGAGACAGCTCTTTGTAGACCTGGCACTTACGGTAGCGTTTACTCTTATGGCATCTCTTGTTGTGGCACTCACATTTGTACCGGCAATTGCTTCAGGCATGCTAAAAAAGACGAAGGATATAAAGCATCCATGGTTTGACCGTTTTAAGGATTGGTATGCAAATGTGCTCGGCATATGTCTTAGATTTAAGCCGGTGGTATTTATTGCGGCAGTAGTGCTTTTAGTCGGCAGTGGCGCACTTTGCATATCAAGGGGAATGACATTTATGGATATGGACATGGAGTCAAATCAGATTTCACTTACCATAGAGGCAAAGGATGACGAAAAGCTCGACTTCAAGCAGCTTACAGAGCTGTCTGATAAGGTCATGGACAAAATATCTGATATAAAGGGCATAGACACAATAGGAGCTACAGCAGGCGGCAGCTCGACCATGAACCTGATGAGCTCAGGAAGCGACAGCGTGAGCATGTATATATTGCTTGATGAGAAGTCGGATGTTTCATCGGATAAGGTAATAGATGAAATTGAAAAACGCACAAAGAATCTGGACTGCAAGGTAACAGCATCTTCACAGGCTATGGACTCATCAGAGTTTTTCGGAAGTGGTCTCTCTGTCAGGATTAAGGGTAATGATATAGACAAGCTGCAGAAGCTTGCAGGTGATGTGGCAGATATCCTTAAGGACACAAAGGGCGTGACAGATATAGATGACGGTCTTGGAGATACAATCAATGAGCTTAAGATAACTGTGGATAAGGAAAAAGCAGCAAAGTATGGCTATACGGTGGCTCAGGTATACCAGCTCGTATCCGGTGAGATATCATCTCAAAAGAGTGCAACAACCATTACGACCGACATAAAGGACTATGAGGTATACCTACAATCTGCAGAGCAGTCTGATGTGACTGTGGACGACATTAAAAACCTTACATTTACCTATAAGGATAATGATGGCAGTGAAAAGGAGATTCCGCTCAGTGATATCTGCACTATTTCGCAGGAACAGACACTAAGTACCATTCATCGAGATGCTCAGACAAGATATATTACAGTATCAGGTGCGGTTGATGAAAACCATAATGTAACATTACTAAGCGATAAAATTAAATCAAAAATTGATAAACTTAGCATTCCTGATGGCTATTCAATAGACATGGAGGGCGAGGATGAGACAATAAATGAGTCAATGAGTCAGCTTGTACTTATGCTTGTGCTAGCAGTGATATTTATCTATCTTATCATGGTGGCGCAGTTCCAGTCATTGCTTTCACCGTTTATTATCATGTTCTGTATACCTCTTGCGTTTACAGGAGGCTTTATAGCTCTTTTCATCACGGGAAATGAGCTCGGAATCATATCAATGCTTGGCTTTATCATGCTGGCAGGCCTCATTGTAAATAATGGAATCGTGCTCATTGATTACATCAATCAGGCCAGGAGAGAGGGCATGAGCAAGCATGAGGCAATCATAGACGCAGGCCGTACAAGGCTTCGTCCAATACTGATGACAGCGATGACCACCATACTCGCAATGTTTACATCGGCGATAGGTATCGGAGATGGCTCAGATATGATAAAGCCGATGGCAATCGCAATAATAGGAGGTCTCGTATACGGAACCATCCTTACGCTTATAGTAATTCCATGTATCTATGATGCGTTCAACAGAGAGAAGAGCATGGTAGAGGAAGAGCTGTAGCAAGTAGATAATAATAGCTGACATATAAGGATAGAGCTGTACAATCACAGGATTAACTAAAAAACCGCTCGGAACGCAAAAAAAGTTCCGGGTGGTTTTTTATAATAAAAAGTAGTTTTATCTGCTTATTTTTTATGGCTATTGCATATTGCACAAAAAATGATTAATAAATTTAAACAAATAGCCGAAAATGCTTTTGCAACGTTATATACTATTGAAAAGTCAATGCTATAGTAATATAATACAAACAGAAGCCAAGAGAAAAACATAACGGCTTATATTTTTTACAACAATTAATTAACAAATTTAACTAACTATTAAGGAGGAAACAATCATGAAGTATTTTCTGGACAGTGCAAAAATCGAAGAAATCAAGGAGGCCTACCATACATTTGGTATTGATGGAGTGACAACAAATCCACGCCACATAATGGTAAGCGGAAAGCCTTTCCTTACTGTAATCAGTGAGATGGCAGACTGGGTTAAGGCGGAAGGAATCGAGGGATACGAGAAATTCCCTATTTCGGTTGAAATCAACCCACACCTTGATGATGCAGATGAGATGGTAGCAGAGGCAAGAAAGATTTCAGCTATCTGCAGCAACTTTGTTATCAAGATTCCGTGCACAGAGGCCGGTATTCAGGCAGCAAGAAGACTCGAGGCAGAGGGAATCAGAACAAATGTGACACTCGTATTCTCACCAGCACAGGCTATTCTGCCGGCAAAGAATAATTCGCTTTTTGTTTCACCTTTCATCGGCTGGAAAGAGGCAAATGGAGAGGATTGTAAAGCGTACATTCAGGCTATTTCAGATATCTATGACAATTACGGATATAAGGGAAAGACACAGATTATCTGTGCGGCTATCCGTACACCTAAGCAGATTGTAGACTGTGCGGTTGCAGGAGCAGATATCGTTACAACAGGCCTTGCAGTATACAAGGACAGTATCAAACATGCATATACCAGACAGGGACTTGAGACATTCCAGAATGCATGGGATAATACAGTTACAGAATAGATGAAACAGGGAGGTGTTTGTAAGCAATGAAAATTGGATTTGTAGGACTCGGAATCATGGGGGAGTCCATGAGTGAGAATATAGTGAAGAAGCATGATGATGAGGTATATGTATTTGATTTCGTAAAGGAGAAGGTAGAGCTACTGGAGAGCAAGGGTGCAATCGGCTGCAGCAGTTCGCTTAAGCTGGCAGAAAAATCAGACGTAATTATATCAATGGTTCCAAAGTCAGAGCATTCGATGGCTATTTATAAGGAGGTTTTACCGGCACTTGATGATACAAAGCTCTGTATTGATATGAGCACGATAGATCCATCTGTTTCTGTGGAGATTTCTGAAATGGTAAAGAAGACGGGTGCAGAGTTTGTGGACGCACCGGTTGTGAAATCGAAGCCTGCTGCTATTGCAGGAAAGCTCGGAATATATGTCGGTGGAGATGAAAAAGCGTGTGAGAAGGCTATGCCGATTCTTTCCTATATGGGAGAAAATATCATCAGGATGGGTGGAAACGGAAAAGGTCTGGTCATGAAAATCTGCCATAACGCGCTTGTATCACAGATTCAAAATGGTGTAAATGAGACGCTGACACTTGCAAGGGCATATGGAATAGATATAGAAAGCTATACTACAGCTATCTCATATGGCGGTGGACAGAACTTTTATCTGGATTCCAAAAATGTGCCAATCAAAAATGAGGATTACACCACTGCCTTTTCGATTGAAAACATGTACAAGGATGTGAATATCTGCATGAATATGGCAAAGGAGAGTGGATTAAAGCTTCAAGGAGAAAACGCTGCAAAGCAGGTATATGACAAGGCAATGGAGCTTGGCTTTGGAAAAGAAGATTTCTGCGCTACTATAAAGGCTGTCAAGGCAATGCAAAGATAAGTGGGGGAAATATGTTAAAACATTTGAATGAAAAAAATTCTGTGACTATATACAGTGTCACTGATCCATGTTTTGAAACCTACGGAAGGGTGATTTCAAATATCAATTGCAACGAACTTATCTCATTTATGGAACAAAATACTGTAATTCCTGAGAAAGGAAATATATATGTGGCTTCAGTAGAAGAGCTTGAACGTACACATATAGCAGAGTTTTTTAAAAATCGTATATATGGAGAGATGCCTATACAGATAGGCTACTGTAATGGCAGAAACACCACATACAATGGTTTTGAGTACCATAAGGGCAGCGAAATCAATATAGCGGTAACTGACTTTATGCTGGTGCTGGGGCATACCTGGGAGATAAAAGACAATACATACCGTATTGAAGATGCAAAGGTATTTTTTGTGGAAAAGGGTACAGCAATAGAGATGTACCAGACGACACTTCATCTATCACCATGCAGGGTGTCAGATATTGGATTTAAGAATGTTGTGATTCTTCCACGGGGAACCAATACACCACTCAATAATGGAGGGGCAGATGAAGCTGCTATAGGAGAAGAGAGACTGCTTTTGCAAAGAAATAAGTGGGTAATAGCACATCCCGATAGAGAACCATTGATAAAACAAGGGGCATATCCTGGATTGCTTGGAGAGAATAAGGAACTTTATTATTAAAAAAACCACGTGACCGAAAGACTGAATACTGGACATATTACTGTACTTTCGGTTGCGTGGGAAATAATTTTCAGAAAAAGTATATCATGTGAGAGATTGAATGTGAATAGTTAGTTTCAACAAATCGATGTATATTTTTTCTATTAAATTGGAGGATTTTATGGAGCATTTAGTATTTACTTTGGTGACATTTGTGCTTTTCACAGCACTGGTTGGAATTATTTCAGGAAAGATAGTGAAGAATAGCGATGACCAGAAAACGGCAAAGGGTTATTTCCTTGCCGGAAATGGACTTGGAGGTTTTTTCATTGCAGGCTCAATGCTGCTTACGAATCTGTCGGCAGAAAATCTGGTAGGTTTGTCGGGACAGTCATATGCAGCTAATATGTCAGGCATGGCATGGGAAGCAACAGCGGTTATAGCCACAATTATTATGGCTTTTGTGTTTTTGCCGATGTATCTTAGAAAAGGATATACAACGCTGCCGGAGTTTATGGAGGAGAGGTATGGCGTTGGTGTACGCCGTATGGTTTCTATCCTATTTCTTATTGGATATTTAGTAATCGGAATTCCTGTATGTCTGTACGCAGGCGCTATAGCATTTGAGCAGATTTTTGATTTTGCTACAGTATTTGGAATCAGCGAGGGTATGGCACTTACAATTCTTATAGTGCTTGTAGGTATTATTGGTGCACTATATGCCGTACTTGGAGGTATGAGAGCAGTAGCTGTATCAGACACAATCAATGGAATTTTACTTGTTTTAGGCTCAGTGCTTGTAGTCGTATTTGGTTTTATAGCTGTTGGAAAATTAAGCGGAGGTGGATTTATTGTCGGTGTGAAGGATGTTATTACATCTGAACCGGCAAAGCTCAATGCGATTGGTGGAAAAAATGATCCTGTACCATTTGCATGTATTTTTACAGGTATGCTGCTTGCAAATCTGTTTTACTGGGGTACTAACCAAGTACTTATTCAGAGAGCACTTGGTGCTGAAAACTTAAAGGAAGGACAAAAGGGAGTTTTACTTTCAGGCTTTTTAAAGATGATGGTACCATTACTTCTTGTTATTCCCGGAGTAATCGCAGCAAGACTTGTACCAAGTCTTACAAGCAAGGATTTTGCATATCCTTCACTTGTAGCTAGGTCATTGCCATGGCCGGCTGTAGGACTGTTTTGTGCAGCATTGTTTGGATCAATTATCTCAACTTATAATTCATTTCTCAATGCAGCTAGTACCGTATTTATGATTGATATTTATAAGCCGATTTTTAACCCAAATCTCTCAGAGGAAGCTACAGTAAAACTTGCAAAGAAAATTGGATGGGGCTTTGCAGCATTTGCCATTATCTTTACACCATTCCTTGATGTGCTTAGCACAGGACTTTATGATTTCGGACGAAGCTTTACAGGTTTTTATAATATTCCTATCATTACAATGGTGCTTGTAGGAATGTTCTCAAAGAAGGGCTCTAAGCTTGGAGCAATATGTGCAACAATATTCCATATTGCATTCTACGCATGCTACAAGTTTATCTTCCCACATATTGACACACCATTCACAAATGCTGTTAGTGGAATTAATTATATGTATATATACGCTATCTCATTTGTTATCATGCTTGTAATCATCTTTGTATGCAGCAAGATTGCACCAAATACAAAGGTATTTGACAAGAGTGCTTCAAGAAATGATGGCTATGATATGACAGCATGGAAGCATAAAAATGCTTTTGCAATCTGGCTTGTTTCATTCCTGGTATATGAGTATTTCATTTTCTCGCCTGCAGGAATTGCAACAGAGAACAAAAATGTAGTAAGAATTGCTATTGTAACAGCAATATTTGTGATTGAGACAATTGTTCTGATTGTGAAAGAGATGAACAAGCGTAAAAAGACAGCTTAGGGAGGTTATTAAATGCAGATTAAAGTAAATGATAATGAATTTCAGCTTTTTGTGGGAGAAAAAAGGATTCTGGAGCATAGCAAAGAAAGACCGATGATTTATGTCGGAGTAGGACAGGAAGATGTTGATATGTACAGAGGTAACTTCAAGATAACAGATTATGTTACCGAGCGTTTTCCACTAAAGCTCACAGATGTGATTCAGACAGCTGATACAGTCAGACTATGCTTTGAAAGCTATATCATTGCGAAAATTAAATGTGACGAAAATCTGTGTACCATTGATTTTGAACAAAAGGATGACAGGATTAACCGATTCTGGTTTAGGGTAGCCGCAGATAAAGAGGAAAAATGCTATGGCTGCGGTGAGCAGATGTCTTACTTTAATCTGCGTGGAAGAAATTTTCCTATCTGGACATCTGAACCGGGTGTAGGACGTGATAAGACAACCTACGTTACATGGCGTTCGGATGTAGAAAATAAGGCAGGAGGAGACTATTACAACACAAATTATCCACAGCCAACCTTTGTTTCCACAAATAAATATTATCTGCATGTGGATTCAACAGCATATGCTGATTTTGATTTCAGAAATGACAGCTTTCATGAGCTGCAGATCTGGGAGGTGCCTAAGCAGATCCGTATAGAGTGTGCTGATACATATCTCAAACTGCTTGAGAGACTTACAGCATATTTTGGAAGACAGCCAAAGCTCCCGGATTGGGTATACAATGGGCTCATAATTGGTGTTCAGGGTGGAAATGAAAGGTCATTTGGATTGCTTGATAAGACCCTTGATAAGAACATCAAGGTAGCTGGCATATGGTGCCAGGATTGGTGCGGAAAGAGAGTGACATCATTCGGAAAGAGACTCCAATGGGACTGGAAATATCACAAGGAAATGTATCCGGATCTGCCAAAGAAGATTAAAGAGATAAATGCAAATGGCATAAAATTTTTAGGATATGTTAATCCATATCTGGTAAATGATGGTGAGCTCTATAAGGAAGGCAGGGAAAAAGGCTATTTTGCAACAAAGGCAGATGGCAGTGATTATCTCGTGGATTTTGGTGAATTTTATTGTGGAGTTGTGGATCTCACAAACCCGGAGGCATTCGAGTGGTTTAAGGATATTATTAAAGAATACACACTTGGTATAGGCATTGATGGCTGGATGGCAGACTTTGGAGAGTATCTGCCTACAGATGATATATGCTTATACAGCGGCAAATCACCTATGATTGAGCACAATCACTGGCCGGTGCTATGGGCAAAGTGTAACTATGAGGCAGTAAAAGAGTCAGGAAAGCTTGGAGATGTGGTTTACTTCATGCGTGCCGGAGGTGCCGGAAGCCAGAAATACTGCACATTGCTGTGGGCCGGCGATCAGTCTGTTGACTTTACAATACATGATGGACTCGCATCTGTTATCTGCGGAGCACTTAGTGCAGGAATGATGGGATGTGGGCTCACGCATAGTGATATTGGAGGCTATACATCGCTTTTTGATAATACTCGTACAAAGGAGCTGTTTCTCAGATGGGCTGAGATGGCGATGTTTACACCATTTATGAGGACACATGAGGGAAACAGACCGGATACCAATTTTCAGTATTACGATGATGAGGATACCATGGAGCGGCTGGCGAGACTCGTTGATGTATACACGATGCTTGCACCGTATACAAAGACACTTGTTGAAGAGAATGCAGACAGTGGACATCCGGTGCAAAGACCTTTGTTCATGCATTATGAGTCTGATGAGAAAGCTTATGACATACAGTATGAGTATCTTTTTGGAAGAGATATGCTGATAGCACCTGTTTATGAGCAGGATAAGCATGAATGGGATGTGTATCTGCCACAGGATGAATGGGTACATTTGTGGACAGGCGAAGAGTATCACGGCGGAGAAATAACAGTATCAGCCGAGCTTGGCTATACGCCTGCCTTCTACAGAAAAAATAGTGAGTTTGCTGATATATTTGAAGAAATCAGAGAAAAATATGGAGTCAAATAAATGAACACTGTTTTATTTTACATAATAATTTTTCTGACAAATGTGATTCAGGGCATTACAGGCTTTGCGGGGACCATCCTCGCAATGCCTCCAAGCCTAATTCTGGTGGGATATGATGTCGCTAAGCCGATATTAAATGTGCTTGGTATTCTTGCCGGAGTGTATGTCTTTGTTACACAATGGAAACATGTAGACTGGAAGCAGTTGAAAAAGGTAGTCATCGTCATGGCTATAGGAATCTTTGGCGGCTTTTTTCTAAAGAACGCACTTGCAGGATATGATGCAGTATTATACAAGTTTCTGGGTATTTTTGTGATATTTCTTGCAATACATGGGTTTTACAGCATATATGGGCAAAGGCAGCGTGATACAAAAGAAAAATCATCATGGAAATCAATGCTGTTACTTATTGGTGCGGGAATAGTTCATGGTATGTTTGTGTCAGGCGGACCGCTTCTGATAGGGTATTTATCCAATGAGATAAAGGAAAAGACAAGCTTTAGAGCAACTATTTCTACTGTTTGGATTATATTAAATTCGATGATACTTGTTCAGGATATATGTGCGGGAATGTGGAATGCAGGGCTTGTTATGACTCAATGCATATCGATTCCGTTTTTGATAGCGGGAATGGCAGCAGGCTCAGTGCTTGTAAAGAGGATGAGCCAGGAAATATTTATGAAGCTCACCTACATATTACTTTTTATATCAGGAATACTGCTTATGGTTAAGTAGTTTTTGAAAATTTTATTGGAGGTAAAATATATGACAAAATTTCAGGTGGCATATGTGCCGGTCGGGGTTCCGACATTTCATTTGGAGAGCGCACAGAAGGAATTTGAAAAATCAATAGACTTATTAAATACAATAACGGATGCTGCAATTGTACCAGATAAAATGCTTTTATCAATTCAGGATTTAACTAATTTTCTTGATACAATAGAGCCATCCCTGATAATTTTACAGAATATAACCTTTGCAAATGCAGCTTATGCGAGTGAGGTTCTTAAAAGATTTTCGTGTCCGGTACTGCTTTGGACACTTCGTGAGCCGGTTATAGATGGAGGCCGGTTGAGATTAAATTCATTGACGGGAGCATATTCGGCAGGAAATGCACTGGCTGCGTTTAGGGATGGTAACTTTGAATATATCTTTGGAGCTCCACAGGAAGAGAGGACAAAGAAAACAATTAGTGCCTGTATTCGTGCAGCATGGCTTAAAAATGAGCTTAAAAATCTAAGGATTGCCTCAGTCGGACATACACCGCAGGGATTTGGATTTGGACGTGCAATGGATGCTGACATGCAAAAGGTATTCGGAGCAACACTTGAGTCAATTGAGGTGAGAGAGCTTATTGATATGGCAAAGGGCTATACCGATGATGAGTGCAGTGAATATCTCGATAAAATGACTAAGAGTACTGTTGGTCTTGACAAGACTCCTGACAATAATCGAAAGGATTTTGCGAGACTGTGCAAGGCATATAAGGAGTATGTAGATGAAAATAATATTGGAGCACTATCTTCAAGATGCTGGCCTGATTTCTTTACCGCGTTTGGAACACCTGTTTGTGGCGTGCTTGCTATGCTAAATGATATGGGTGTTGCTGCAAGCTGTGAGGCTGATACATATGGAGCACTCTCTATGTATATTGGAATGAAATTATCTGAGCAGGCGGTATTTTTCGGAGATCCGGTGTCTCTTGATGAGAGTGAAAATACCATTACATTCTGGCATTGCGGAACAGCTGCATGCTCTATCTCAAGAGAGGATACAGGTGCAACAATCGGAGTGCATCCGAACAGAAAGATTGGCCCTGTAATGGACTTTGGCTGTAAGGCGGCTGACAAAGTCACAGTGTTCAGAGTAGGACAAAAAGCAGATGGAAGCTTTAGATTTTTTGTCACAACAGGAAGTGCTCTCGACAAGCCTAAGCAGTTTTGCGGAACATCAATTGTAGTAAGGACAGACAAAAAGAGCTATGATATTGTAAATCAAAGTGTAAAGGATGGCTGGGAGCCTCATTTTGTGGTGATTTACGGAGATTGTTCAGATGAATTAAAGATTTTAGGACATATGCTTGAAATCGAAGTCTGTGAGTACTGATTTTATGGAAATAGCTTAAATATCATGCTATAATAATAGTAGTATTTAGGTACCGAATAATTGGTTGGAGGATTTTTACATGGCAAAGTATATTATGGCATTAGATGCGGGTACTACCAGCAACAGATGTATACTTTTCAATGAGAAGGGCGAGATGTGCAGCGTGGCACAGAAGGAATTTACGCAGTTTTTCCCGAAGCCGGGTTGGGTGGAGCACGATGCAGAGGAAATCTGGGCCACACAGCTTGAGGTGGCAAAGGAGGCAATGGCCAATATACAGGCTACGGCAGCCGACATATGTGCGATAGGCATTACTAACCAGAGAGAGACCACGATTGTGTGGGACAAAAATACGGGAGAGCCGGTTTATCACGCGATAGTATGGCAGTGCAGGCGCACGGCAGAGTATGCGGATTCACTGAAGGAGAAGGGGCTTACCGAGAACTTTAGGAAAAAGACAGGTCTTGTGATAGATGCTTATTTTTCGGCAACTAAGCTCAAGTGGATCCTTGACAATGTGCCGGGAGCAAGGGAGAGAGCCGAAAGAGGCGAGCTTTTGTTTGGAACAGTCGAGACGTGGCTTATATGGAAGCTCACTCAGGGGCAGGTGCATGTTACGGATTATTCTAATGCATCAAGAACCATGATGTTTAATATCAATACCTTAAAGTGGGATGATGAGATACTTAAGGAGCTTGACATACCAAAGAGCATGCTTCCAAAGCCTATGCCGTCAAGCTGTGTGTATGGTGAGGTGAATCCGGTGTACTTCGGGGGACCGATTCCTATCGCGGGAGCGGCAGGAGACCAGCAGGCAGCACTTTTTGGACAGACCTGCTTTAGGGCAGGAGAAGCCAAAAATACATATGGCACCGGCTGCTTCCTTCTCATGAATACAGGTGAGATGCCTGTTTCATCAAAGAACGGACTCGTAACCACAATAGCCTGGGGCATAGACGGCAAGGTGGTATATGCGCTGGAGGGCTCAATATTTGTGGCAGGAGCCTCAATACAGTGGCTCCGCGATGAGATGAAATTTATCGATTCCTCAACTGATTCAGAGTACATGGCGAGAAAGGTAAAGGATACAAACGGCTGCTATGTGGTGCCGGCATTTACAGGGCTTGGGGCACCATACTGGGATCAGTATGCGAGAGGAACCATTGTGGGGCTTACGAGAGGTGTAAACAAGTACCATGTCATAAGGGCCACTCTGGAATCAATGGCATTTCAGGTAAATGACGTGCTTGAGGCAATGAAGGCTGATTCAGGCATCAATCTCACCTCGCTTAGGGTGGACGGCGGCGCCAGTGCCAACAATCTGCTCATGCAGATGCAGGCTGATATCAGCAATGCACCGGTCAACAGGCCTGTGTGCGTGGAGACTACAGCCATGGGTGCAGCGTACCTCGCAGGACTTGCAGTGGGCTATTGGGACAGCATGGATGATATAAAGAGAAACTGGGCTATTGACCGTGTGTTTGAGCCGGAGATAGAGGCTGATTTGAGAGAAAAGAAGCTTAAAATGTGGAAAAAGGCTGTCGCCTGCGCATTTAACTGGGCGAAGGATGACTGAAAGTAAAAATATATATGGAAATTGGTAGGAGAAAATAACATGTATGATGTAGTAATTATAGGAGCGGGAGTATCGGGAAGCGCCTGTGCAAGAGAGCTATCGAAATATAACCTGTCCATCTGCGTGGTGGAAAAGGAGGAGGACGTGTGCTGTGGCACTTCAAAGGCAAACAGTGCTATTGTCCATTCCGGAATTGACTGTAAGACAGGTACACTTATGGCACAGATGAATATCCGTGGAAATGAGATGATGGACGAGCTTTCGAAGCAGCTTGATTTTGAGTTCAGAAGAAACGGCTCGCTGATTTTGTGCTTTAGCGAGGACGATATGCCAAGGCTTAAGGAGCTTTACAATCAGGGAATCGCAAATGGCGTGCCGGGACTTGAAATTCTTGATTCAAAGAAAGCACATGAGATGGAGCCGAATCTGTCTGATGAGGTGGTGGCAGCTATTTACTGCCCGACAGGAGGCATTGTATGTCCGTTTGGCATGAATATTGCATTTGCTGAGAATGCTGCGGCAAACGGTGTGGAGTTTTTATTTAACACCGAGGTGAAGGAGATACAAAAGGAGCAGGCAGGCTATATTCTCATTACTCAAAATGGAGAAATTCATGCACGCTGCGTTGTAAATGCAGCCGGTGTATATGCTGATGTATTTCACAACATGGTGAGTGAAAACAAAATCCATATCACACCAAGGCGCGGAGAGTACGAGCTATTAGACAGGGCAGCTGGTGGTATCGTTGACAAGACAATCTTCCAGCTTCCGGGAAAATACGGCAAGGGCGTGCTTGTAACCCCGACAGTACACGGAAATATCCTAATCGGACCTACAGCAGATGATCATGATGACAAGGATGGTACAAATACAACAAGAGCGGGCTTAGCGCATGTTACGACATCCGGCACACGTTCGGTGCCGTCACTTCCTATGCGTCAGGTCATCACATCGTTTGCAGGAAACCGTGCACATGAGGACGGACATGAGTTTATCATCGAGGAGCTTAAAGATGCACCATTTTTTGTGGACTGTGCAGGTATAGAGTCACCGGGCTTATCAAGTGCACCGGCTATCGGTGAGAGAGTGGCAGCAATAGTTGAGAGGCTTTTTAAGCCTTCTAAAAATGCGGACTTTATCGAGACAAGAAAAGGTATTTTAAATCCAAAGAAGCTTTCAGAGGATGAGTATAAAGAGCTGATAAAAGAAAAGCCTGAGTATGGTAACATAATCTGCCGCTGTGAGATGATTACGGAGGGCGAGATAATGGATGCGGTAAACAGACCGTTAGGCGCAAAGTCGCTTGATGGTGTGAAGAGACGCACCAGAGCCGGAATGGGCAGGTGCCAGGCAGGCTTCTGTTCTCCGAGAACTATGGAGATTATCGCCAGGGAGAGAGGCATTTCGCAACTTGACATCACTAAAAGCGGTGGAAAATCAAAGATAGTTGTTGGAATGAGCAAGAATCGCGGATAGTCTGTCTTACTTCAAAGAGACAGGTAACGAAAGATTGATATTGGGTTAATATCAGATTAACATAGGGGGACAATATGGAATTTTACGATATTGTGATAGTAGGAGGCGGCCCGGCAGGTCTTGCGGCAGCAGCTTCCGCTAAGAAAAATAAAATAGATAAAATACTTATACTGGAAAGAGACTGCGAGCTTGGCGGCATATTAAACCAGTGTATACACAATGGCTTTGGCCTGCACACCTTTAAGGAGGAACTCACAGGCCCTGAATATGCCGGCAGATTTATCAAAGAGGTCAAAGAGCTTGGCATAGAGTACAGACTGAATACGATGGTCATGGATATCTCAACCGGTGACGAGTCCGAAAATGGGTCAAACGATAAAATAGTCACGGCTATGAACCGTACAGACGGACTTTTCCATATCGCTGCAAAGACAGTAATACTTGCGATGGGCTGCAGAGAGAGAGCAAGAGGTGCCCTAAACATACCAGGCTACAGACCGGCAGGAATTTTCTCGGCGGGTACAGCTCAGAGACTGGTGAATATAGAGGGATACATGCCGGGACGAAAGGTAGTAATACTTGGCTCAGGAGATATCGGTCTTATCATGGCAAGAAGAATGACCTTGGAGGGTGCCAAGGTGCAGGTGGTTGCAGAACTCATGCCGTATTCAGGAGGCTTGAAGCGTAATATTGTGCAGTGCCTTGATGATTTTAATATCCCGCTTAAGCTTAGCCACACAGTGGTTGATATAAAGGGCAGGGAGCGTGTGGAGGGCATCACTCTCGCTCAGGTTGACGAGCATAACAAGTCTATTGAGGGAACAGAGGAGTTTTACGAGTGCGATACACTTTTACTTTCATGCGGACTCATTCCGGAAAATGAGATTTCAAAAACAGCAGGTGTAGAGCTCAATCCTGTAACAAGCGGACCTGTTGTAAACGAAAGCCTTGAGACCAATGTGCCGGGTGTATTTGCCTGTGGAAATGTGCTTCATGTGCACGACCTCGTGGATTATGTGTCAGAGGAAGCAACAGCAGCAGGCCGCCATGCCGCAGAGTATGTGAAAAACGGCGGTGATAAGAGTGATGATGGCAAAGAAATATCGATAACTGCTACAGGCGGAGTCAGATATACTGTCCCAAGCACTATAAATACTGCACAGATGGATGATACTGCAACGGTTAGATTTCGAGTTGGAGCTGTGTATAAGAATTGTTATATTGCGGTATATCTGGATGATAAACAATTACAGCACCGCAAGCACCCTGTAATGGCACCGGGTGAGATGGAGCAGGTGGTGCTGCAGAAGAAGCAGCTCATCGAAACGGAAAATCCCCGCACAATTACGATAAAGATTGAGGAGGCATAGTATCATGGAAGAAAGAAATTTGACATGTATAGGCTGCCCTCTGGGCTGTGCCCTTAAGGTGACAATAGATGGAGATAATGTCACAGTAACCGGAAATACCTGTAAGCGCGGAGCAGACTACGGAGCAAATGAAGTGACACATCCGACGCGAATCGTGACAAGCACAGTCTGTGTGAAAAACGGCACAATACCTATGGTATCCGTAAAGACAGCACAGGATATTCCAAAGGAAAAGATAATGGATGTGATGGACTGTATCAACCGGATCACGGTAGAGGCACCGGTGCATATAGGTGATGTACTGCTAAGTGATGCTGCTGCAACCGGTGTGGATATAGTTGCAACAAAGAATGTTGAAGCATAAATAAGGAGCATGAATTAATGGTTAAAACCGGAATTTCCCTTGATAGTGTAAAAAACAATAATAAATCTCAGATACTTAAGATACTGCAGAAAAACGGCGCAATGTCAAGGAAGGATATTGCCAATCAGATAGGACTCACACCGGCGGCTGTGACCATGCTGTGCAATGATATGATGGAAGCTCACATGATACTTGAAAAGGGTGAGATGAAGGAGCAGAAGAGAGCGGGCCGTAAGAAGGTGCTTGTGGATATCAATTATGATTTTAAGTATATAGTATCTGTAAATATTGAGGCTGTAGACACGAGCATTACAGTTACCAATATCAGGGGAAATGTGCTTGTTGAAACTAAGGTACATACCCGGACGGACATTGAACCACAGCTGTTTTTAGAAGAACTGGCAAAGGAAATAAAGCTTCAGCTTTGGGAAAAGGAACTTAAGCTGTCAGATATTCTTGGAATCGGAATATGTGTTCCGGGAATAGTTGACAGGAATAATGGCATCAGTATACACGCTTATGGCATATGGAACAATCAAGTAAAAATAAGAGAAATACTTGAAAAACAGATTCAGTGTCCGGTAATACTTGAAAACAACGTCAAAGCATTTGCGGAAGCCGAAATGCTTTATGGTGTCGGAAAATATGGAAACAATATTGTTTTTATTAAGTGGGGCCCGGGTGTCGGCTCTGCGATAGTTGTGGACAATAAGCTATATGAGGGCAATCAGCACAACGCAGCAGAAATAGGACACTACATCATAGAGCCTGATGGACTTAAGTGCAGATGTGGCAGACATGGCTGTCTTGAAACAAGAGTATCCATGTTTGCCCTGTGTGACCGCATAAAGGAGATATATTCCAAGGAAAATACCCCTGTGCTATACGAAGAAACAGCCGGTGATAAAAATCTTATAACAAGAGAGCTCTTGACTTCGTGGGTAGAAAATGAGGGCAACGGCTACATAACAAGGATGGATAAGACAATTTCTGAGATACTTGTTGGAGCAATAGAACGAATGGCACGTGTCGCTGTAAATGTGTTGACTATTCTGGCTCCGGATTGCACGATAGTGTTTGGTTCAATGTTTGAAAATACAAGTATATATAAGCTTTTTATACAGTACTGCACAAAATATGATGAAAACTATACTGACAAGCTTATCAGCCGTTCACACTTGAGCGATAAGATGGCATATATAGGCGGAACAGCACTTATAGCGAGCACTTATTTCTTTGAAAGTAAAAATTTATAATAAAGAAAAAATGAAGAAATCTTATTGATATTTTCTTTATTGTTGCATATACTATAAGCAAGAAAGGAGTGTTGTATATGTCACAGTCAGTTAATGTTAATTTTAAATTGGATGCAGATGTAAAAAAAAGCATGGAACAGGTGTGTTCGGAATTAGGTCTTTCTATGAGTGCAGCGTTCACCGTTTTTGCAAAAAAAGTAGGCAGAGAAAAGCGTATTCCTTTTGAGGTATCGGTAGATCCGTTTTATTCTGATAGCAATATCCGTTATTTGGAAAATATCGTGCGCGATATTAAGGATGGCAAAGCTCACTTCGCAGAGCATGATTTGATAGAGGAGGACTAATGAGGTTACTATGGGAAGATAGGGCATGGAGCGATTATTTATACTGGCAGACGCAGGATAAGAAAACACTGAAAAGAATTAATGGACTTATCAAGGATATTCAGCGAAGTACGTTTGAGGGTATAGGTAAACCGGAACCATTAAAGGAAAATCTTAGTGGTATGTGGAGCAGACGCATTGATGACACTAATCGAATTGTTTATTATGAAAAAGATGAGATAATTTATATTGTTTCATGTAAAGGTCATTATGATGATTGAAAAATCATATTGACAAATCACCCAATGCACTTTAATATTGTAGAAAGAAACAGGCAAATATTTAAAGGCATAAGAAAGAGGAGTACATGACGAAAGCTTTCAGAGAGAGCATCCGGTCCGTAAGATGGTGATACATTTTGGGCAGGCTGAAAGATGCTTAAGACAGAAATCATGGAAGGTAGCTTTTGAGCTGAAGAACCCAGAAAGCCGCAAGCGGCATAAGTTCTTCCGATTCGTCCACGTTACAGGACAAGAGGCATTCGAGTTTATATGCATATATATGCTCCGATGTAAACGAAGGTGGTACAGCGCTAATTCGCCCTTCCGGTCAATGATCGGGAGGGTCTTTTTATGTACCCGGACCGGAAGATTGCGCATGCAATCCAATCGGTCGCCCATAGCTAAATGAAAAGAAAAACAGCAAAAGCTCACAGCCTGAATTATCAGGCCGCGCATTATGTATGGAATTATGTGATTTATGGAGCTGCCTAGAGACTGTTAAAATTATGTACACAGCCCAGCAACGCACGCACATGGACGTGCGGGCGAGGCGTTAGCGCAATGGACGGCGCTAAAAGCCGGTTGCGTCATGGTCTAAGCAATCCCTAATCATAATTTTTACAGTGTCTTGGCAGCGTAATCATGAACATAATTCCATACATAATGCGCGACCTGACACAACAAAGCCCCCAAAGCTTTTGCGTTATTCATATAAAAGGAGGAAAACATGAGCAAAGAACTAAACAAAACCTACGATCCAAAGGACATCGAGGACCGTCTTTACAAAAAGTGGGAAGACAACGGCTACTTCCATGCAGAGGTAGACCGCAGCAAAAAACCATTCACAATCGTGATGCCACCACCAAACATCACAGGACAGCTGCACATGGGACATGCCCTTGACAACACCATGCAGGATATCCTTATCAGATACAAGAGAATGCAGGGCTACAATGCACTCTGGCAGCCGGGAACAGACCACGCATCCATCGCAACAGAGGTAAAGGTCATCCAGGCACTTAAAGAGCAGGGAATCAACAAGGCAGACCTTACAAGAGAAGAGTTCCTGGAGAAATGCTGGGACTGGAGAAAAGAGTATGGCGGACGTATCGTAAAGCAGCTTCGTAAGCTCGGATCATCAGCAGACTGGCAGCGTGAGAGATTTACAATGGATGAGGGATGCTCACACGCAGTACAGGAGGTATTTACAAAGCTTTATAAGAAGGGCTGGATTTATAAGGGTTCAAGAATCGTAAACTGGTGTCCGGTATGTAAGACATCTATTTCAGATGCAGAGGTAGAGCATGAGGAGCAGGACGGCTTCTTCTGGCACATCAACTATCCTGTAGTTGGCGAGGAAGGCAGATTCGTAGAGATAGCAACAACACGTCCTGAGACACTTTTCGGAGATACAGCCGTAGCTGTAAACCCTGATGATGAGCGTTATCAGGATATCATCGGAAAGACCTTAAAGCTTCCATGCACAGACAGAGAGATTCCTGTAATCGCAGATTCATACGTAGATAAAGAATTTGGAACAGGCTGTGTAAAGATTACACCTGCACACGACCCTAACGATTTTGAGGTAGGAAAACGCCACAGCTTAGAGGAAATCGTTGTAATCAATGATGATGCCACAATGAACGAAAAGGCCGGAAAATATGCCGGAATGGACAGATACGAGTGCAGAAAGGCACTGGTTGAGGATCTTAAGGAGCAGGGGCTTTTAGTAAAGGTTGTACCACACTCACACAATGTAGGTGTGCATGACCGCTGTCACACAACAGTTGAGCCAATGATCAAGCAGCAGTGGTTCGTCAAGATGGACGAGATGATCAAGCCTGCAGTTGAGGGAGTAAAGAACGGAGAAATCAAGCTTCTTCCTTCAAGAATGGATAAGACATACTTCAACTGGACAGACAATATCCGCGACTGGTGCATCAGCCGTCAGCTCTGGTGGGGACACAGAATACCTGCATGGTACTGTGATGACTGTGGTGAGATGGTAGTTTCAATAGAAAAGCCTGGCAAATGTCCTAAGTGTGGCAAGGAGCACTGGACACAGGATCCTGATACACTTGATACATGGTTCTCATCAGCGCTCTGGCCATTCTCAACACTCGGCTGGCCTGAAAAGACAGAGGATCTGGATTATTTCTATCCAAACGATGTGCTTGTAACAGGCTACGATATCATTTTCTTCTGGGTAATCAGAATGATTTTCTCAGGCTATGAGCAGATGGGCAAGGCACCATTCCACACAGTGCTTTTCCACGGACTCGTAAGAGATTCACAGGGCCGCAAGATGAGTAAATCACTCGGAAACGGAATTGATCCGCTTGAGGTTATCGACAAGTATGGTGCAGATGCACTTCGTCTGACACTTATCACAGGAAATGCACCGGGAAATGACATGCGTTTCTACTGGGAGAGAGTTGAGGCTTCAAGAAACTTCGCCAACAAGGTATGGAATGCATCAAGATTTATCATGATGAACCTTGAAGGTGTAGAGCTTAGAGAACCAAAGCTTGATGAACTTCATGCAGCAGACAAGTGGATTCTTTCAAGGGTAAATACTCTTGCAAAGGATGCCACAGAAAACATGGACAAGTTCGAGCTTGGAATCGCAGTACAAAAGGTATACGACTTCATCTGGGACGAGTTCTGTGACTGGTATATCGAGATTGCAAAGGTTCGTACCTACAAGAAGGATGAAAACCCAGAGTCAGCAAATGCAGCACTCTGGACGCTTAAGACAGTACTTGTAAATGCACTGAAGCTCCTTCATCCATATATGCCGTTTATCACAGAGGAAATCTTCTGCACACTTCAGTCAGACGAGGAGACTATCATGCTCTCTAAATGGCCTGAGTACAAGGAAGAGTGGAATTTCCCGGCTGAGGAAGCAGCAATCGAGCACTGCAAGGACCTCGTAAAGGGTATCAGAAATGTCCGTACACAGATGGATGTTCCACCTTCAAGAAAGGCAAAGCTTTTCATCACAAGTGATGATGAGGCAGTCAGAAAGGTATTCGAGGACAACAAGGAGGTATATGTAAATCTTGCATTTACCAGCGAGATTACAGTACAGCAGGGCAAGGCCGGTATTGGAGATGACGCTGTATCAGTAGTGATACCTGATGCGGTTGCATACCTGCCGCTTGAGGACCTTGTTGATTTCGAGAAGGAAAAGGAAAGACTCAATAAAGAAAAGGATAAGCTTACAAAGGAGCTTGCGCGCTCAAGGGGCATGCTCTCAAATGAGAAATTCTTAAACAATGCAAAGCCTGAAAAGGTTCAGGAGGAAAAGGACAAGCTTGCAAAGTATGAGCAGATGATGGCTCAGGTAGAGGAACGTCTGGCTCAGTTTAAATAATTAAATACAGATTATATTTTGTGAACACTGTTTTCCTGGGGCAAGGATGCAAAGGAGGCCGTCCACAATGCGGTGGTTCTTGAATAGAATAGAACAAAGAAAGAATATGGAGATAAAACAGAAAGGAATAAACAATGAATGTAAATCCTATAACAAGATTGGATTATCCGGATCCGGACGTGATCCGCGTAGAAGACACCTATTATATGGTATCCACAACCATGCACTTTATGCCGGGCTGTGAGATTCTGCAGTCTTTTGATCTGGTGCACTGGGAGCATGTGACTTATGTCTATGAGACGTTGGATCATACGGATGCGCAGCAACTGAAAAGCGGTCAGAATATTTACGGACAGGGCATGTGGGCAGCTTCCCTGCGCTATCATGAAGGCCGATTTTATATCTGCTTTGTGGCAAATGATACCCGTAAGACTTATTTGTATACTTCGGAAAAAATAGATGGTCCATGGAAAAAGCAGCTGATAGAAGGCTTTTATCATGACGCCTCTTTATTATTTGATGAGGATGGCAGAAACTATATTGTATATGGAAATGATGAAATCTGGATTACAGAATTGAATGAAGATTTGACTGCACCAAAGAAGGACGGATTACATCGTCTTTTAGTCAGTGATCATAAGAACCCGGAGCTAGGCTATGAGGGTTCTCATATTCAAAAAATAAACGGCTATTATTATATTTTTCTGGTTCATTCCCTGAGAGACCGCTGGATGCGGACGGAAGCATGCTTTTACAGTGATTCTCTGGAAGGAGAATTCACGGGTGGAGATGTACTTTGTGATGATCGTGGATATTGTGGACAGGGCGTGGCACAGGGAGGAATAGTGGATACGCCGGATGGAAAGTGGTATGCAATGCTGTTTCAGGATTCCGGAGCAGTTGGACGGATTCCTATTCTGCTTCCGGTTACCTGGAAGGATCATTTTCCGGTTTTTGGACAGAACGGACATGTGCCGGAAGAAATAGAGGTTCACAGTACCAGACCAGGATATATTTATCAGCCATTAGTGGGAAGTGATGATTTCTGTAATGGGCTGCTTCCGCGCTGGCAGTTTAATCATGATCCAGATCCACGGTATTATCATCTGGATGCATCGCAGGGAACCTATACAATTACAACACGGGAAGTTTGTACAGAGCTTACACAGGCAGTAAATACGCTTACGCAAAGGATGAGTTATCCGTCCTGCGCAGCTGAGGTTACTGTTGATGCTTCTGCATTGAAAGAGGGCGATGTCGCAGGTTTGTGTGCGTTGCAGGGCTGTTATGCTGCAGTTGGCATTACAAAACATCATGGAAAATATGAAGTCCTTATGCTGGATAAAAAAGAAGATGGTATATTGGATATGACGGAAGGAACTGTTGTTGAATCACACCAGATGGATTTTCGTCTTGAAGCAGATTTCTGTAACATGAAGGATGAAGCACGCTGCTATTACCGGGTAAATAAGGGAGACTGGCTACCCATCGGAACCGTGCATAAGCTGTACTTCAAACTGGATCATTTTACTGGTTGCCGGTTTGGTCTGTTCTGCTATGCGGCAGAGGAAACAGGAGGAAGTGCCTGCTTCCGGGATTTTAAGTATTATGATGTTGATGAAATCTCATAAAGATAGAACTGCATAAAATAAGTGTCGGAATTTACTCAAATTCTGTAAAAGATTCAGATTGCAGAAAAATCCGGGCATAGTATCAATGAATGATAATGCCCGGATTTTTTATATTTAGTGGCTTTTCTTAAAATTTAAATGATGATATAATGAGTGAAAGTGAGAATAATACATAAATGCATTTATTAAAGAAATAGCAGGATAGTTATACTTTAGCAGGAACAAAAAGGCCGATATATAGTGAGGAAAAAATATGGATGATACCGGTATAAAGAGAGAGCCAGTTATCAGAATAAGCAACGACAGGATGGAGGCATTTATCATGCTGCCCACTGTTGAAGAAGAATACCACTATACAGTGGATGAGGTGCTTGAAGCTGTAAACCGCAATGGTGTGATATACGGCATCAATTGCGAGACCATTTCAGATATGGTAGAAAAAAGACTTATGGGCAGGGAAGTGCTTTTTGCAAAGGGAAAGCCGGCTGTTGACGGGGCTGATGGATACTTTGATTTTTACTTCGACAGTGACTTGAACCACCGCCCAACGGTTAAGAGTGATGGCTCAGTGGATTACTGGAGTGTGCACTCGGTTGAGGTGGTCAAAAAAGGCCAGACGATTGCAAACTATTGTGAGCCTGTTGCAGGTGAGGATGGTATTGATGTGCTTGGCAGGGTAATTGCCGCAAAGAAAGGCAAGGGACTGCCACCGCTTGTGGGGCGTGGCTTTGACAAATCTGTCGATGGACTTACATATACAGCTGCTATCGATGGCAAAATTGAAAGGCACAAGAATCGAATTATTATTCTTCCTATTCTTGAAATAAACGGTGATGTGGATGTGGGAACAGGAAATATAGATTTTGTCGGGGACGTGGTCATACATGGCAGTGTGAAGACCGGAGCCAGAATAAGGGCTGCAAAGTCCATCACGATAGATGGTGTTTGCGAGGGCTGTGTGCTTGAGGCCGGCAATGACCTGATTCTAAGGAATGGCATGATTGGTATGGGAAAGGCCCGGATTATTGTAAAAGGCAATCTGTTTGCCAAGTTCATGGAGTATACCGATGTGGAGGTAGATGGCTTTGTGGAGGCTGATTCTGCAATCAACTGCAATGTGGTCAGCAATGATAAGGTAATCTTCAATGGTGGACATGCAAGCATAGTCGGTGGAAAAGTATATGGCTGTGCAGGCATTGAGGTGCAAAACCTGGGTAATGATGCCTTTATCAAGACTGAGGTGCATGTGGGCGTGCATAAAAAGATTAAGATAAAGATAGCAGAGCTTGAAAAGCTTGTTGATCAAAAGCAGATGCTGCTTAACAATATCAATTCAGGCATAAAGCAGATAGAACAGATGATGGGCAGTGCCGCTGACGGTATGAATCTTGAGGAAAAGAAGCTTGCGCTTGTCAGGGCAAAAATTGAGAAAACAGCAGAGCTTACCGAAGATAAGGAGGAGCTGGAGCGGCTTGAGGGCATAGTGGAGCGTTCGACAGGCGCGACAGTACAGGTTTTGGAGCATGTATATCCAAATGTTGAGGTGTGTATTAACAACTCAAAGCTCGTCACCAAGGAGGAATTCGACAAGATTGAGTTCAAGGAGAAGGATAAGGCAGTCGTGATGCTGTCGATGAAATAAAAAAATTGCGATATTTTTATTAAATCTTAATGGAAATATACTTGCATAAAGGGGTTACTTTATTATAATATATAGTGACCCTTTTTTGATGGGATTATTTAGCAGGTAATTATGGAGGCAGGATTATGATAAATTTTGATGAAGAAATAAAGAACTATGAGCCAAGTCTAGAGATAGAGGAGGCTGAATCTGCGATTTACAGCCACGATCTGACAGATGTCACAGATATCATTGCACAGTTATTACGTGAGCAGGACAAAAGGCAGGGTGAATTAAGATGATTTGTTATAAATGCGGACAAGATGCAGGCTGGAACGATAAATGCCCTGTATGTGGGGCTGATCTTTCACTTTTTAAAAGAGCTATTAGAATATCCAACTCATACTACAATGATGGTTTACAAAAGGCACAGGTGAGAAATCTGTCTGGAGCGATTATCTCTCTCAGGCAGAGTCTTAAGTTTTATAAGTACAATATCCAGGCAAGGAATCTGTTAGGTCTCATATACTATGAGATGGGTGAGATGGTTGACGCCTTAAGTGAGTGGGTCATCAGTGCAAACTATCAGCCTGATGATAATCTGGCAAAGAAGTATATAGATCAGATTCATAATAATAGAAATCAGCTCGAAACAATTAATCAGACTATTAAGAAATATAATCAGGCTTTAACTTATTGCAAGCAGGATAGTAAGGACCTTGCGGTTATACAGCTTCGAAAGGTATTATCCTTAAATCCAAAGCTTGTAAAGGGACATCAGCTTTTGGCTCTTTTATATCTGGAGGAGGGACATCTGGATAAGGCAAAGAAAGCCTTACGCGATGCAGGCAAGATAGATACAGACAATACCACTACCCTCAGATACTTAAAAGAAGTGAACAGGCGTCTCAAGGAAAAAGGATCTGAGAGAAAAAAGAAAAATGATGATTTAATTTCCTACCAGAGTGGAAACGAAACAATCATTATGCCAAAGCGATTCAGGGAGAGCTCAATGTGGGCAAATATACTCTATATTGTAATCGGTCTGGTAGTCGGAGTGGCGGTTACGTGCTTCCTTGTGGTTCCGGGCATAAAAAGCCAGGCGAAAACAGATGCAAAGAAGCAGCTACTATCGGCCAATGATACGATTTCCACAAATGGGCAGACCATCAGTGGACTTAATGATCAGATAGACAAGCTAAAGAAGGAGCTTGAGGACGAGAAGAAGAAAAATGATGGAGTATCAGACCAGATTTCCACATATGAGGCTTTGCTCAATGCCTATGTATACTATACAACCAATGATGTAATAAAGGCAGGAGAAGCACTTGAAAATATCAACACAAGCTACCTGAGTGACTCGGCTAAGCAGACATATGATACGCTCAATGGTTCAATTGCAGATTCATATAAGGAAGCACTGTACAGTCAGGCATACTCATCATACAGCAGTGGCGATTATCAGAGTGCAATCCCTACATTCCAGAAGCTTGTCGGCATGGATGAGGCATACAGGGATGGTTCAGCTGCATATTACCTGGCACAGTCGTTCAGGAAGTCAGGTGACTTAGCATCTGCAAAGCCATATTATCAGTATGTGGTAGACAACTACGCAGGCACTGAGAAGGCCAGAACATCAAAGAATTATCTGGCACAGGAACAGCAGTAAAACAACTGCTGCGAGGCAATAATTAAATATAGAATTACGAAAGACACCAGATAATCTCCGGTGTCTTTTTTATATGAGCAGGAAAGGAAGAGTTTGACATGATAGAAAATTATATCAAGGAAGCAGACCGGGTGACATACCTTATGCCAAAGGAGGTGGATCACCACTGCGCCGGGCAGATAATCGCAGAGCTTGATGCACTTATAGAGGGCTGTGGTGTCAGAAAAATAGTATTTGACATGAAACAGACAGAATTTATGGACAGCTCCGGCATTGGTGTGATAATAGGAAGAACAAAGAAGCTTAAGTACTTTAATGACAGCTCGGTGTCAGTTTGCAATATGTCGGACAGAGTGGACAAGCTTTTGAAATGTGCCGGCATTTACACTATTGTACATAAGCTTTAGAACTGAATTAAATTAAAATATAATCAGACAGAAAGGGAGCATAATGAACGCAGCAAAAACAAATCATATATCGCTTAGCTTTGATGCAATTTCAGAGAATGAGGCATTTGCGAGAATGACAGCAGCCATGTTTATGGCACAATTAAACCCCACACTAGATGACGTGGAGGACGTAAAGACAGCAGTGTCAGAGGCGGTGACAAACGCAATTATCCATGGCTATGAGATGGGGGATGACAATATTTCATCCGGTCAGGCAGATCATCAGGCAGCAGAAGAAAAAAGTTGTCCACAGGTACATATGAATTGCAGCTACATAGGCAGGGAGCTTTACATAGAAATATCAGATAGCGGAGTAGGCATACAGGATGTGGCAAAAGCAATGGAACCGTTATACACATCCAAACCACAGCTTGACAGATCAGGCATGGGTTTTTCATTCATGGAAGCATTTATGGACGCGCTCACAGTTACATCAGAACCGGGACACGGAACAACAGTAAAGATGAAAAAAGTACTATGAAGAGTGACAAAATCAGCAGACTTGTCACAGAAAATATAAACCTGATTTATTTAGTTATGAAACGCTTTAGAAACAGAGGCGTTGACCGGGAGGATTTATTTCAGATAGGAGCAGTTGGGCTGACAAAGGCAGCGCAGCGATTTGATGAAAGTAAGGGCTTTGCCTTTTCTACATACGCAGTACCGTTGATAATAGGGGAAATACAGCGCTTTCTACGTGATGACGGAATGGTACATATCAGTCGAAAAATACGGGATGATGCAAGAAAAATTGCAATTATCAGAGAAAAATATAGAATGAATGAAAATAGTGAAATATCACTTGAAAAAATGGAAAATATTTCCGGTATGTCAAAACAGGATATAATAATTGCCATGGAAGCTGATAAAAATGCATCGTCAATAGAAAATGAAAGTGTGCTTGATTATTTGGACAATAAAATGAGCGCAGAAGCATCAGACAAGCCATCGGAGACAGATAAAGTGATAAATCACATCGCAATGCAGCAGGCGTTTAACTCACTGGATGATAGCGAGCGCAGACTGATTATGCTCCGCTATATGCAGGATAAGACACAGAAGCAGGTGGCAGAAATGCTTGGACGCAATCAGGTGGCCATATCACGAATGGAGAAGAATACATTGGCGAAGCTTCGCAGGGCGATGATGTGAGTGGGAAGCGTCGTGGGATGAGAGCTTCCCACATAAAGGCTGTGAGGATGCCGGGGTGGCATGTAGTATATTCTTCAGAAAATTATGAAGTCAGCCACGAGCCCATGTGCGGATAGATTGTGGATATGCCGGGGCTTTTTTGTTATTAGGGAATATGGAACCTCGCGGCAGTTCATAATTTTCTTCAGAACACACTACATACCCTCCGGCAAATTTAGTGTGTCGAGTGGGAAGCAATGCAGGCTGAGAGCGCCGTGCCGTCCGAACCGTAGGTGATGACCAGCACATTATACCTCAGCGTACGTGGCGTAAGCCGGTGGTGTGGGCAGGCGGTACTGTCGGGTGGGCGAATAGCGCAGCTGTTTAGTGTCTGTAGAATTATGCTGTAAAGCACAGAAATGCCGAGGCATGGACGCCGAGGCAAGGAGAAATCGAGCCATGGATGGCGAGTTTCGACGGTTTCGTCGGGCATAGAAAACCTGCGGGCATAATTCGTACAGACACTTAACAGCGAAGCGTAGCCAGCACGACAGTACCGCCTGCCCCAACCACCGGCTTATGCCACGTATTATTGAAATTACTGGAAACTATTGAAAAAAGAAAAGTACTTGCACTCAAGCCACAAAGCATATTACAATGGGTGGTAAGGAATATAATTGGATTGTCGAAAGGAAAAAAGCATGAAACTTCCACTCACATATGATAACTATATATTTGACCTCTACGGTACGCTCGTGGATATTCACACAGACGAGAGTGACACTGCAATCTGGGAAAAGCTCGCCATGTTCTATGGCTATTACGGAGCATTGTATGAGGCAAAGGAGCTTAAGGAGCGCTATGAGACACTTGTAAAGAGCAGCGAGGCAGAGCTGAAGAAGAAAATTGAAAAGTCTGATGCAGATGCGCAGTTTGCCATCTCATATGCCCATGAAGCATCACCGGAGATACATATAGAGGATGTATTTGAAAAGCTTTATGAGGAAAAGGGCGTGAATCCGACAAAGGAGCTTCCAGTGCATACAGGCCAGTTTTTCAGGGTGATGAGCACCGAATACGTAAAGCTTTATCCGGGCACAAAGGAGATGCTTAAGGAACTTAAGAATGCGGGTAAGAATGTATATCTGCTTTCAAATGCGCAGCGTATATTTACAGCCTATGAGATGAGAAGACTTGATATCTTTGATTTGTTTGATGACGTATTTATCTCATCTGATTATAATACCAAAAAGCCTGATATCAGATTTTATAAGGAGCTGATAAATAAGTATGATATTGACGTATCAAAATCGCTTTTTATAGGAAATGATTCGACTACCGATATCAAGGGTGCAAAGGAATGCCGGATGGATGCCTTTTATGTGAAATCGAATATTTCACCAAAGGATGATATGGCTCATGATGCAGACTATATTATAGATAATTTTACCAACTGGTAATGCATTATTGTTTATAAAAATGTAAATATTACATAAAAAACATATATAAATTAAAATCTTTTTATAAACGGTTGCAAATAAAAAATAATGGTGTAAAATGAACTAGATTTGAATTAGTTTATTTTTTAACAAAGTAGAGGTGAAAAGAATGTCAAACACATTATTAATGTTGTGTATCCCATTTGCGGGCTTATTGCTGTGCATAGCAGTTATGCCGCTTGTGAAGCCTGAATGGTGGGAGAAGCATCAAGCTCATGCAGTTATCTTATGGTCACTGCTTTTTGCCATTCCGTTCGCGCTGTTCTATGGAGCACCAAAAGCCGTAGAGACGGTACTGGAGTGTCTGATAGGTGACTATCTGACCTTTATCGTGTTGCTCTTTGGACTGTTCTGCGTAGCCGGAAATATCAAGCTGGAGGGAAGTCTGGTCGGCAACCCAAAGGTAAACGTTATCATGCTTGCTGTTGGAACTTTTTTTTCAAGCTGTATAGGAACTACAGGAGCCAGTATGCTCTTTGTAAGGCCGATTATACAGATGAACTCATGGAGAAAAAACAAGCGTCACATCATGGTATTTTTCATTTTTCTTGTGTCAAATATCGGAGGATGTCTTACACCTATCGGAGATCCGCCACTGCTCATGGGATTTTCAAGAGGAGTATCGTTCTTCTGGAGCATGAGGCTGTTTCCGGTTCTCGTATTAAATATGATACTGCTTCTTACCATATTTTATCATTTGGACAAGAAGGCCTACCAGAAGGATATCACTAAGGGACTTATGCCTGAGGTGAAGGAAAATGAGCCCCTCATCAGGATAAAGGGTGCCCACAACTTTTTATATATCGTAATGATTGTCATAGCTGTTATACTAAGCGGTGTGCTTCCTAAGCTTTCTGCATTCCAGAACGCTGCAGGAGAGGTTATCGGTATTCCGATATTCAAGGAGGTTACACTCACTGTGCCTGCAATTATTGAGATTGCTATTATTCTGCTTGCAGCCCTGCTTTCCTTCAAGACAACACCGAAGGAGGTTCGTGTGCAGAACCATTTCACATGGGGAGCAATTCAGGAGGTTGCGGTGCTTTTTATCGGAATCTTCATCACAATGCAGCCTGCTCTTATGGTATTAAAGAGTGCAGGTTCAGGTCTTGGAATCACAGAGCCGTTTGAGATGTTCTGGGCAACAGGAGCACTTTCAAGCTTCCTCGACAATACACCGACATATCTGGTTTTCCTTACTACAGCGGGAGCCATGCACTTTACTACAGGTGTCGCAACCACACTGGGAGTGGTGCCGGTCAAGATGCTTATGGCAATTTCGTGTGGCGCTGTATTTATGGGAGCCAACACATATATTGGAAATGCACCGAACTTTATGGTCAAGTCATTATCAGACGAAAACGGTATCAACATGCCATCGTTCTTTGGTTACATATGGTGGTCATTGCGTTATCTGATACCTGTTTTCATCATAGATATGATCATATTCTTTTTATAGGAGGGATGAATTATGGAATTTTATGACGAGAAAATTAAAGCTCTTGCCATCGAAATCTATGAGCTTGATGCCGAAGTATACAAGAAATTAGGCTCATCCCTCGGCAGGGTATTTGGTGGCGAGAAGGATATATGTATCCGTAACATCATGGAGGATCTGCACTCAAGGCAGAACAGCTCAAGAATCCGAAGCGAGCTTGCCCTGATAAGCAACATGGCAAGAACAATACCTGATCACGATACAAGGCATGATATCATGGTCAGATACAACAACATAGTAGAGGAGATAGCGGAGCTCCCGACAGGCTTTGCCGACGGAGATATCCTCGATCCAAAGATAGCGGATTTAAATACCGTAAACCTGAAGGATCGTTTCAAGACGGGCGATCATCTGATTATCTGTATAGGACGTTCCTGCGGATGTGGTGGAAATGAGATTGGATTTGCACTTGCAGACAAGCTTCGTATGAATTTCTATGATGTGTCTGTCATGAATGAGGTGTTCAGACAGAAGGATGGAGAGGAAGCAGCCCAGGCTACAGCTACCTTCCAGAAAAAAGAGCGAATGGGAATCAAAAAGCGCATAAAAGCTTTTAAGAAATACCACGGACTTTCATCAGAGGATGTGCTTTTCTTTGATACAAGCAAGTTCCTTGTAGAGAAGGCAAAGCAGGAGGACTTCATTGTTATGGGACGTTTTGCAGATGCAATTCTGACAAACAATCATATTCCTCACATAAGTATTTTTATCACAGCACCGGAGAAGAGAAGAATCCAGCGTTTCCTTGAGATAAATAAGAATGTGACTCCGAACCAGGCAAAGAAATGGATAGAATCTGAGGATAAGAGACATCTGAAGACCTACAAATTCTATACCGGCAGAAAGTGGAGCAAGGCAAGTAACTATGATATCTGTATCAACAGTGCCAGCTACGGCATTAAGGGCTCAATAGAGCTTATCATCCGTATGCTCCAGCTCGATGACCGCGTGAAGCAGCTGATTGAGTAATTTTTTAAAGCGTGTTTTATTGACGTAAAACACGCTTTTTTTATATATTTGACATTTTTGAAAAAATCCTCTTACAAAATTCGTGAAAAAGTGATAAAATAATATTGTATAACGAAAGAGGTGTGATATGTTCGAAATAGGTGATTACGTATTAAATGCTACAAATGGAATTTGCAAAATAAGCGAAATCGTGGAGTTAGACATGTCAGGAGACAAGCAGCTCAAGTCATATTTTTTACTCCGCCCTGTTGAGGAGGAGAATGACAGAGTGTATATACCTGTTGACAATGCTGATAAGAGGATACGTAAGGTAATAACACAGGATGAGGCACTGGCGGTGCTCGATAGAGTACCTGAGATAGAGGCGCTCGCGGTAAACAATGAGAAGGAGCGCGAAACGCGCTATAAGGAGGCAGTCAGAAGCTGTGAGCCGGATAGTGTGATCAGTCTCTTAAAGTGTTTACATATCAGAAATGAGCAGCGTGCACAGGCAGGCAAGAAGTCTACAGCCGTCGATGAGCGCTATGGCAAGATGGCAGAGCACAATTTAAATGCAGAGCTTGCATTTGTTCTTGAAAAGGACAAGCAGGAGATTAAAGATATAATTCATGATATGCTATAGTATGTGGGCAGAATCAGAAAGCGGGTTCTGCCTTGTTTTTTGCTAAAAATAAGAGATATTAAGAAAAGTTTAAACAAATAATTAATGAGTTTATGTCATGAATATGTTATTATATATCAGGTAAGGGCATATAATATTACCGGTTAAGGGTAAATGAGAAAACTTATCATGTTTTATCTGATAAAAACAAAAGAATGAAAGTAAGGGAATCAATATGAATAATATGAATATTAATTCTGCAATAGCAGATACTCTGGATATAGGGAATACAGACACAGAGAAAAAGACAGGGCTCATAGGCTTTTATAATTACACGGTAGTGCTTACATACATAGGCATGTGGATAGGCTTCCTTGGAGTTATGCTTGCCATAAAGGATAGGTATGTGGGTTCACTAATCTGCCTTATGCTAGCCGGTGTCTGTGATATGTTTGACGGCACCATTGCATCCACAAAGAAGGACCGTACCAGGGACGAGCGAACATTTGGCATACAGATAGATTCGTTAAGTGATATCATATGCTTCGGTGTGCTTCCGGCAGTGTGGGTATTTTGTGTGACACCAAAGATATCAGTTGCATTTATCGCCATATTTGTATTCATACTTTGCGGGCTTATCCGTCTGGCATACTTTAATGTGGATGAGGCAAACAGGCAGGCAGCGACAGCAGAGCGCAGACAGTATTATCTGGGGCTCCCAATCACATCAAGTGCGCTTGCTATCCCGGCGGTATATCTGATTGGAGAGTTCACAGCTATACATACACAGACAATCGCGGCACTTGCCCTTTTAATCATTGGCATTTGCTATGTGCTCCCTGTAAAGCTCAAAAAGCCATCGCTTCTTGGAGAGGTTCTGCTTGTAGGTATAGGAGCAGTTGAGTTTTGTATTCTCATTGCGGAGGTTCTTATTTAATGGCAAAAAAATCGTTTGTAGACTGGCTTTATACCACTGCACCGGGGCGTGTGACACTTAAGGTGCTTCTGCATACAGGTGCACTTAAGTTCGGAGAAATAGTAGCACGCTCCCCGCTGTCTAAGCCGCTTATCAGCCGGTATATAAAGAATAACAATATAGACATGTCTGATTTTAAGGGTCAGAAATATAACAGCTTTCAGGACTTTTTCTCAAGAAAGCGTGATGATATTGAGGTGGACAGGCAGGCTGAGCATCTTATCAGTCCGTGTGACGGCTACCTGAGTGCATACAGAATAAAAAGCAACAACAGCTTTCACATCAAAGGCTCATGGTACAAGGTGACGGACCTTGTCACCGACAAAAAAATTGCAAAGGAATTTGTTGGAGGAGACTGCGTGATACTGCGTCTTTGTGCCAACGATTATCATCATTACTGCTATATAGATGATGGATTTCAGGGCAGGAATCATTTTGTGAAGGGACTGCTTCACAGTGTACAGCCTATTGCACTGGAAAATGCTCCTGTATACAGGCAAAACAGGCGTATGTGGACTATTCTGGATACAGTTAATTTTGGCAAGGTGGCACAGATTGAGATAGGTGCGCTGCTTGTGGGAGGCATAGTCAATGACCACGAGAATGTCATGATGAGAAAGGGCGCAGAGATGGGGCACTTTGAGCTGATTGGTTCCACAATAGTGCTTTTGTTTAAAAAAGGTCATATTGACCTGCTTCCGGAAATTAAAGAGTGTATAAAAGGAGACAAAGAAGTACGTGTTATCCAGGGACAGCATATCGCAAACAGGACAGTTTTTTAACAGAATACTTCCAAAATACAGTCGTATTCCGCTGCTTTTTACAGTAGTGCTCAATTTCAGTGTATACTGGGGTGCGCGTGCTATTGCAGGCGGTTTTATCCATCACAATATAGAGACCTCGCTTGATGATATGATACCGGTTGTGTACCCTACAGTAGTCATTTATTTTGGCTGCTATATTTTTTGGATTATAGGATATCTGTACAATGCAGCGATGGATAAAAGGCACTGTTATCGTTTCCTCATGGCAGACTGGCTGGCAAAGGCAGTCTGTTTTATCTGTTATGTCGTGTATCCTACAACCAACACCCGCCCGGAAATAGTGGGCTCAGACATATGGGCACAGCTCATGCGCTTTCTATATAGTATGGATGCGGCGGACAATCTTTTTCCGTCCATACACTGCCTTGTAAGCTGGCTTTGCTATATTGGCATTCGTGGCAACAAAAAAGTACCGCAGTGGATACGTACAACCTTCTGTATTTGCGCTATAGCAGTATTCATATCCACATTGACTACGAAGCAGCATGTGATATATGATGTAGTGGCAGGAGTGATTCTCATCGAAGTAACATACCGAATTTCACGGCTGTTACTTACTAAATTAAGTAAATAATTAATTAGAATGCAGCTTCCCACTCGTAAACCTTCTGCCGGAGAGTATGCGGTATGTTCCGAAGGAAAATTATGAACTGTCACGAGGTTCCATAAAAATAGTAGTTGAAAGAAATGATAAAATAAAAACCATCTAATTCTATGTGTGCTCGTGACTGGCTTCATAATTTTACAGAGGAATATACTGCATGCTATGCCGGCTTGCATAGATTATAAAGTGGGAAGCGGAAATATATTATATGTAAGGGGGGTAAACATGGATGATACACAAATAGAGATGCTGCCGATGTTGGGCGAATTCAGTTCAATTGCCTCGCAGTATGAACACATCATGTTCTACTACGAATCGGGTATACAGCAGATAGTAGCAAAGCTGCAGATATTAAATAATGAATTCAAAAACAATCACGAAAGAAATCCAATCGAGAATATAAAGAGCCGTGTAAAGTCGCTTGACAGCATAATAGACAAAATGAAGCGAAAGGGCATTCCGCTCACCACCAACGCCATGAAGCGTGAGATTAAGGATATAGCCGGCGTCAGGGTCATTTGTCCATTCATATCCGATGTATATCAGGTGGCCAATATGCTTGTGAATCAGGCGGATGTCGAGATTGTCACAATAAAGGACTACATAAAAAAACCGAAGGAGAATGGTTACAGGAGTCTTCATATGATAGTGCTGGTTGATGTGTATTTTTCGGATCACAAGGACAAGGTGCCGATAGAGATACAGTTTCGTACCATTGCCATGAATTTCTGGGCCAGCACAGAGCATCAGCTTCGCTACAAGAAGAGCCGTATATTCACGGAGGAGATGCAGCAGGAGCTCAAGAAATGCGCAGATATCATGGCTGACGCTGATGACAAGATGCAGAATCTGGCAAATGTTTCGGGGATTGTGCAGCCGATTGAGTAAAAGAGAGTGATGTAAATCACTCTTTTTTGCTTGTAAATCAAAAGTTTATATTTATTTAATAAAAATTGTTAGCACTCTCACTTGACGAGTGCTAATCTGCGTGCTATAACATAGTCACAAGGAATATTGAAGAATTATTTAAAGGATTATTTAGAGATAAAATTTTGATATTACCTGTATGACACATAAGAATTATATTTATGGATAACATAGTAGAAGGGAGTGAGACTATGAACATTCAAAAATTTACACAGAAATCAATAGAGGCAGTCAATGACTGCGAGAAGCTTGCATATGATTATGGCAATCAGGAGATAGAACAGGAGCACCTGCTTGTGGCATTACTTTCACAGGAGGACGGACTGATACCGAAGCTGATTGACAAGATGGAGATAAACGTAGAGCATTTCACAGAGAATGCAAAGCGTCATCTGGCAGCGCGCACAAAGGTAAGCGGCAGCAGTGCACAGGTCTATGTGGGCAATGATCTAAACAAGGTTCTTATCCATGCTGAGGACGAGGCAAAGGCAATGGGAGATGAGTATGTTTCGGTAGAGCATCTTTTCCTGTGTCTGCTGAAGTATCCAAACAAGGCAATGAAGGAGCTGATAAAGGAGTATGGTCTCACAAGAGACAGATTCCTCACAGCACTTTCTACGGTAAGGGGCAATCAGAAGGTCACATCCGATAACCCTGAGGCCACCTATGATACACTTGAGAAATACGGCTACGACATGGTGGAGCGTGCAAGACAGCAGAAGCTTGATCCTGTTATCGGCCGTGATGATGAGATACGAAATGTAGTGCGTATCCTCTCGCGTAAGACTAAAAATAACCCGGTACTTATCGGTGAGCCGGGTGTTGGTAAAACGGCAGTCGTTGAGGGACTGGCGCAGCGTATCGTAAAAGGCGATGTGCCTGAGGGCTTAAAGGACAAAAAACTGTTTGCACTCGATATGGGCTCTCTGATTGCAGGAGCTAAGTACAGGGGCGAGTTTGAGGAGAGACTTAAGGCAGTGCTTGAGGAGGTAAAAGCTTCTGACGGACAGATAATTCTCTTTATCGATGAGCTTCACACAATAGTAGGAGCCGGAAAGACAGACGGAGCCATGGATGCAGGACAGCTTCTTAAGCCAATGCTTGCAAGAGGTGAGCTGCACTGCGTGGGCGCCACCACACTCGATGAGTACCGTGAGTACATTGAGAAGGATGCAGCCCTTGAGAGACGTTTCCAGCCTGTTATGGTAGACGAACCGACAGTAGAGGACACTATCTCAATACTTCGTGGCCTTAAGGACAGATACGAGGTATTCCACGGCGTTAAAATCACAGATTCGGCACTTGTCACAGCGGCAGTGCTTTCAAACAGATACATCACAGACAGATTTTTGCCTGATAAGGCAATAGACCTTGTGGATGAGGCATGCGCCATGATAAAGACGGAGCTTGATTCAATGCCGGCAGAGCTTGATGAGCAGAATCGTAAGATTATGCAGCTTGAGATAGAGGAGACAGCTCTAAAGAAAGAGACAGACCACTTAAGTCAGGACAGGCTCGCAGCACTCCAGAAGGAGCTTGCAGAGTTGCGTGATGACTTTAATGCAAAAAAGGCTCAGTGGCAGAACGAGAAGGGCGCTGTTGACAAGGTCAGCAAGCTTCGTGAAAAGATTGAGTCCACAAAGAATGAAATCAAGACAGCACAGCAGAACTATGACCTGGAAAAGGCAGCAGAGCTGCAGTACGGCGTGCTTCCAAATTTGCAGAAGGAGCTGGAATCAGAGGAAGCACTGCTTAAGGACAGGGATTTATCGCTTGTACGTGAGAATGTGGGCGATGAGGAAATTGCACTCATTATCTCGCGCTGGACAGGAATACCTGTTGCAAAGCTTACGGAGAGTGAGCGTAATAAGACACTTCACCTCGATGAGGAGCTGCACAAGAGAGTCATAGGACAGGATGACGGAGTTACAAAGGTGACAGAGGCTATCATCCGATCAAAGGCGGGCATCAAGGATCCTACAAAGCCGATAGGTTCGTTTATGTTCCTCGGACCTACAGGTGTAGGTAAGACAGAGCTTGCAAAGGCACTTGCGGCAAGTCTGTTTGATGATGAAAACAACATGGTCAGACTCGATATGAGTGAGTACATGGAGAAGTATTCAGTGTCACGACTCATCGGAGCGCCTCCGGGATACGTAGGCTATGACGAGGGTGGACAGCTCACAGAGGCTGTAAGGCGTAAGCCATACTCAGTAGTACTCTTTGATGAGGTGGAAAAAGCCCATCCGGATGTATTCAACGTGCTGCTTCAGGTGCTTGACGACGGACGAATTACTGACTCACAGGGACGTACTGTGGATTTCAAAAACACAATCATCATTATGACAAGCAACCTCGGCTCACAGGAGCTTCTTGAGGGCATAGAGGCAGACGGCAGCATCAGCACAGAGTGTGAGAACCGCGTCATGGATGAGCTTAAGGGTCATTTCAGACCGGAGTTTTTAAACAGACTTGATGAGATCATCATGTTCAAGCCTCTCACAAAGGACAACATCGGTCATATCATCACCCTGCTCATGGCAGACTTAAACAAGCGTCTTGTAGACAAGGAAATCACAGTCGAGCTGACAGACACTGCAAAGCAGTTTATCACCGATAATGGCTACGACCCGGTATACGGAGCAAGACCACTCAAGAGATATCTGCAGAAGCATGTCGAGACACTCGCAGCAAAGCTGATTCTGGCAGATGGTGTGAGAGCAGGAGATACCATCCTCATAGATGTGAAGGATGGACAGCTTAGTGCATCCGCAGTGCAGCAAAATGCATAAAAATGAAGATATATTTGTAAAACAGGCGCAGGAATTTTCTCCGCGCCTGTTTTATTTTGTGCTTTGGCATGGAGGACAGACCTCTGACAAAGGAGAAAAAAATCCCTCTCTTTTTAATTGTGTTATTATTTGAAAAAATATATAATTAATGTAAGCAACTAGAAAATAAGTCGAAAATTTTAATAATCAAATGTTTGAGGTGATAAGATTATGCAAGGAGAAAAGTTTACATTAATGCAATATAATGTTAATGCATATTGGGCTTTATTGAAGCAGGGCAATTTGTTATTCCTGAGATTCAGAGACCATTTGTATGGAAAAGAGCTCAGGTAAGGGATTTGATTGATTCTTTGTATAATGGATACCCTACAGGGTATATTATTACATGGAAGAATCCGGATGTTAAGACAAAGGATGGAACAGTAGCAAATGGAAAGCATGTATTAATTGATGGACAACAGAGAATTACAGCATTGATGGCATCAATAGCAGGTCTTGAAGTGTTAGATGAAGATTTTAATAAGGATAGGGTTAAAATCGCATTTAACCCGCTTGCAACCGATTCAGATAAGAGATTTGCAGTACAAGATGCATCTCATTTAAAGGATAAAAAATGGATTCCAGATATTTCGGAAGTATTTAAAAATGATTTTGATCCATTTGAGTTTGTCCCTAAGTATTGTAATAATAATTTGGGTGTGAAACCCAATGAAGTAAATAATGCAATTATGAAGCTGAGAGGGATTGCAAATAGACAGATTGGAGTTATAGAGCTTGATCATTCTCTTGATATTGACGAAGTAACGGAAATATTTATTCGTATTAATTCTAAGGGAACTGCATTAAGCCAGTCTGATTTTGTTATGTCCAAAATGGCTGCAGATACGGTTCATGGAGGAAATATACTGCGTAAGGTTGTTGATTATTTTTGCCATTTAGCTGTAAAACCGGATTTTTACCCTCAAATGATTAAAGATTTAGAATTTGAAAAAACAGAATTTGCATCTAAAATTAAATGGCTAGCTAAAGATAATGAGGATATTTATAATCCTGATTATAATGATATGCTTCGTGTCGCTTTTATGTATAGTTTTAATCGTGCAAAGCTCTCCGATTTAGTTAGCTTGCTTTCAGGTAGAGATTTTGAAACACGTGAGTTTAAGGAAGAAATTGTAGAAGATTCATATAATAAACTTTGTGAAGGTATCAAAGTATTTATCAATGAACATAATTTTGAACAATTTGTATTGGCTATTAAAGGTGCTGGATTTAAATCTAGTAAGCAGCTCAATTCTCAGATGACACTTGATTTTGCATATATGTTATATCTTAAACTATTAAAAGATTCTTCAATACCACATGATCAAGTAAAGCATCATGTGCAAAAATGGTTTGTTCTTTCAACACTTACAGGAAGATATGTTGGATCGCCTGAGTCTGTAATGAGTAGGGATATTAGATTAATAAATGAAAAAGGTTTTATTAACTTCTTTTATGAGATTGAAGCATCGGTTCTTTCAGATACATTTTGGGATATATCTTTGCCACAGAATCTAGAGACAACGTCAACTAATAGTCCGGCATTTAATACGTTTCTTGCAGCACAGATTAATCTTAATTGCAATTCATTATTTATGCATGGAACAATGATTTCAGATTTAATTAATATATCAGGAGATGTACATCATATATTTCCTAAGGCATATTTGAAAAATAATGGCATTGATACAAAGGGGAGGTATAATCAGGTTGCAAATTTTACGTATCTTGATACTCAAGTGAATAAAGCTATAAGTGATGATGCCCCGAATATATATTTTCAAAGTGCATTGGAACAGTGTGACAAGAAGAACATTGCATTTGGAAATATATTTGAAAGAGATGCTCTTATGAAGAATCTTAGTGAGAATGCAATTCCAGAAAGCATTGTATCAATGACTGTAGAGAACTATGATGATTTCTTGGCTGATAGAAGAAAGCTGATGGCACAATTGATGATGAGATATTACAAGGGACTATAGATTATTCTATTGTTTTAGTAAATAAAACAGTAAGGGAGAAGAAGGTGAGATTTTATGGATATAAAGCAACTAATTGGGGAACTACAGACTATGATAAAAAGATTGCACTTGAGAGAAAGAACAACCAAGTTTTTATCGGTGGATTGTGGTTGATAATCTTATGAAAAATAGATATAATTATATTGTAAGAAAAGTAAGGAATTCATTACTTGGGAAGGAGGTTTTTGTATGGAATTAGCAAAGGTAACATCAAAAGGGCAGATAACAATACCTATTGAAATTAGAAAAAAACTTGGAATTAAGAATGGCGATAAGATATTGTTTGTGGAAGAGTCTGGAAGAGTGTATATGATGAATTCATCTATGGATGCACTTCGTGAAGCACAGAGATCATTTGCAGGAGAGGCAGAAAGACTCGGACTTAAAGACGATGATGATGTAATGGAAATGATAAAATCTCTTAGGCAGGAAAGTGTGGTGAAGTAGATGAGAATTATGCTTGATACCAATGTATTGATATCGGCATTACTTTTTCCGGGGACTAAGATGGATGCAATGATGAACTATATATTTACTAACCATCAGCTTGTGTTGTCATCTTACGTTGTAGATGAGTTAAAAAATGTAGTCAGGAGAAAGTTTCCCGGAAAAGAAATGATAATCAACAAATTACTTATGATGATGAGCTTTGAGTATGTTTACACACCTGGTAGTATGGAAAGTGGACTATTTAATATCAGAGATATCAAAGATTATCCAGTACTTTATACGGCTATTATTGAGGATGTTGATATTCTTGTGACAGGAGATAAAGATTTTTCAGATATAGATGTCGAGAAGCCGAAAATTATGTCTCCAACACAGTTTATGGAGAATTTTTTAGAAGAATGGTAAAAATGTTCGGGGATTATAAAAACACTCAAAATCAGCTATACCTGATATGGTATAGCTGATTTTTATAAAAATTAATATGACCCCGTTTGCTTTGTAGACTGGCAGAATGCAGAAGAGTCTTTAACAGCTTTTTCTCTTTACAATTTCTGTACTTATTTCAATTTTTACATGGCTTGCAGAGGTAGAATTTATTATCTCTGCAAGCCTTTTTACTGCAATTTCACCCATGTACTGCTTAGGCACATGCACAGTCGAAAGAGGCGGTGTAATGTAGGTACACATTGGCATATCATCAAAGCCTATTACTGATATGTCTTCAGGGATACGGTAGCCTGCCTCTGAAAGTGCACGCATAGCTCCGGCAGCAATCAGGTCATTGTCGGCAAAGTAGCATCGGACAAGCTCATCACCGCTTTTTATAACTGCCTTCATATCACAGTAAGCACCGTCAACTGAAGGGGAGAGGTGATGTACGACTGAGCGCGAGGTTGACATACCGTTTTTGCGTATTGCTTTATAGAAGCCGTCGGCTCTTTCCTCAAAGCCGGTTATACTGTATGCGGAATGCAGATATCCGGGCTGTGCATGTGTTTGCTTGATCAGGTAGTCTGTGGCAAGATAGGCACCCTGAAGGTTATTTATAGTCACGCAATCGAGGTTTAAGGCTTCGAAATAGTTGTCTATTAGCACAACAGGCAGACCGCACCTTGTAAAGGGCTTTATGTCATGCTCTTCCATCTCAGTTCCAAGCAGCAGGATACCCTTTGCTCCAAGCCTTTTCCACTCAGATAGCAAAGCCTCAATATCGTCATTTTCGTATATGTAGCTGATATTCAGGTAGTAGTGGCAGTGCCTGCAGCCCAAATCAATACCCTCTGACAGCTGTGAAAAGAATGGAACATCCTGTACCAAAACGCCGTGCTCTGTATGTGTGTAAACAGGAGAATTAGGAACTACAGCGCCATTCTTTCTGTATATTACAAAATATAATGTGCCATTGGAGGCCGGAGCTTCATTGGTATTTGATATTCTTGAAAAATCATATCCGGCAGAGGCCGCAGCTTCGAGCACACGTTTTCTGGTGAATGTGCTGACACCGGGCTTATTATTAAGTGCCATCGATATAGCTGCTTCAGAAAGATTAAGTTGTTTGGCAAGTTCTTTTGCTGTGATAGACATGGCATGGCTCCTTATGTTTTATTTGTCTCATTATAACATGACAATATAGTATTAACATTATAATTTAGTAAATTAAGTTGAAAAATACACTAAATTTACTAAATTATAGGTATCAATTAAGTTAAACCGGATATATACTTAGCACATAAGAACAATTAATCTGTCCGATGGGGCATATGAGAGAAGGAGATTTACACTATGAACAATATTCCAAAAATGAAAATCGGTATAGTTGCGGTAAGCCGTGACTGTTTTCCGGAAAGTCTGTCAGTAAACAGAAGAAAAGCACTTGTCGATGCATACGCTGCAAAATATGATGCAGCAGACATATACGAGTGTCCTGTATGTATCGTGGAGAGCGAAATACATATGGTACAGGCACTTGAGGACGTAAAGGCAGCAGGCTGCAATGCACTTTGTGTTTACCTTGGAAACTTTGGACCGGAGATTTCAGAGACTCTTCTTGCAAAGCACTTTGACGGACCAAAGATGTTTGTTGCAGCAGCAGAGGAGACACAGGAGAACTTAATTCAGGGACGTGGAGATGCATACTGTGGTATGTTAAACGCAAGCTACAATCTGGCACTCAGAAATATAGGAGCGTATATTCCGGAGTATCCTGTGGGCGATGCAGATGACTGCGCAGATATGATACATGAATTCCTGCCAATAGCAAGGGCTATATACGGACTTAATAATCTTAAGATTATTTCATTCGGACCAAGACCACTCAATTTCCTTGCATGCAATGCGCCAATCAAGCAGCTCTATAACGTGGGTGTTGAGATTGAGGAAAATTCAGAGCTTGATTTGTTTGAGGCATTTAACAAGCATGCCGGTGATGAGAGAATACCGGATGTGGTAAAGGATATGGAAAGGGAGCTTGGCGAGGGCAACAAAAAGCCTGAGATTCTTGAGAAGCTTGCACAGTATGAGCTCACACTTTTAGACTGGGTTGATGAGCATAAGGGCTACAGAAAGTATGTGGCAATCGCAGGAAAATGCTGGCCTGCCTTCCAGACACAGTTTGGATTTGTACCATGCTATGTAAACAGCCGTCTTACAGGAAGAGGTATCCCGGTTTCATGTGAGGTGGATATATATGGAGTGCTCAGTGAGTTCATCGGAACCTGCGTCAGCGAGGATGCGGTAACACTTCTTGACATCAACAACTCAGTGCCGAAGGATATGTACAAGGAGTCAATTGAGGGCAGATTTGACTACAAGCATACAGATACATTTATGGGCTTCCACTGTGGAAACACCTGTTCAAGCAAGGTTTGCAACCCACAGATGAAGTATCAGATGATTATGGCAAGAAGCCTTCCTATAGAGGTGACAAACGGAACTCTCGAGGGAGATATAGTGCCGGGAGATATTACATTTTACCGTCTCCAGTCCACAGCAGACTGTAAGATTCGCGCTTATGTGGCTCAGGGCGAGGTGCTTCCTGTTGCAACACGTTCATTCGGCAGTATCGGAGTGTTTGCGATAAAGGAGATGGGACGTTTCTACCGTCATGTGCTTATTGAGAAGAATTATCCTCATCACGGAGCTGTAGCTTTCGGTCATTACGGAAAAGCCCTTTTTGAGGTATTTAAATATATTGGCGTGCCAGTTGAGGATATTAACTACAACCAGCCGGCATCACTGCCATACAAGACAGAAAATCCTTTCTGTTAGTGGGGTCTGAATAGTTACGTTATCTGATGTAAACATATTACGTGAATGGAGAATAGATATGCTATATATAGGTGTGGATTTAGGCACAAGTGCAGTAAAGCTTCTGCTCATGGATGAGAGCGGAAAGGTATTAAATATAGTCTCAAAGGAGTATCCAATCAGCTTTCCAAAACCGGGCTGGTCAGAGCAGAATCCATGTGACTGGTGGGAGCAGACCGTGGCTGGGCTGATAGAGCTGACTAAAGATTTTGACAGGAGCGCTGTTGCGGGAATCAGCTTCGGCGGTCAGATGCATGGACTTGTTGTATTGGATGAAAACGACAATGTAATAAGACCTGCTATACTTTGGAATGACGGAAGAACACAGAAGGAGACAGACTATTTAAATAATGTAATAGGAAAAGAAAAGCTGTCTGAGCTCACCGGAAATATAGCGTTTGCCGGATTTACAGCGCCAAAGATTTTATGGCTAAAAGCAAATGAACCGGAAAACTTTGCCAGAATAAAAAAGCTTATGCTGCCAAAGGATTATATTGCATACCGCATGACAGGTGTATTTAGTACCGATTATTCTGATGCATCGGGAATGCTTCTTCTGGATGTCAAAAACAAGTGCTGGTCAAAGGAGATGCTTGACATATGCGATGTAAGAGAGGAGTGGCTTCCTGGGCTTTATGAGAGCAGTGAAAAGACAGGCACTCTGAAAGCTGATGTGGCATGTGAGCTTGGCTTTCCTAAAGACTGCATAGTTGCAGCCGGGGCAGGAGATAATGCGGCTGCAGCTATAGGCACAGGTACGGTCGGAGCCGGAAAGTGCAACCTCTCTCTTGGAACAAGCGGCACACTTTTCATTACAAGTGATGAGTTCAGAGTGGATTCGCACAATGCGCTTCATTCGTTTGATCATGCTGATGGCGGCTATCATCTGATGGGCTGTATGCTCTCGGCTGCAAGCTGCAACAACTGGTGGATGAAGGATATCCTTCATTCCGATGACTTTGTGAATGAGCAGAAGCCTCTTGAGGAGGATGGCAGACTTGGTGAGAATCATGTGTATTTTCTGCCTTATCTGATGGGAGAGCGCTCTCCGCACAATGATCCGTCTGCAAGGGCAGCGTTTATCGGGATGAGCATGGATACTGACAGAGCCGACATGCTGCAGGCTGTGTTTGAGGGGGTGGCATATGGTCTTCGAGATTCACTTGAGGTGGCAAAGAGCCTTGGTGTGGCACCAAAAAGTACAACAATCTGTGGTGGCGGTGCAAAGAGTGTGCTTTGGAGAAAGATAGTTGCAAACGTCATGAATATGCAGGTTGACACGGTAGAGGTCGAGGAAGGACCGGCATACGGCGGTGCAATACTGGCTGCAGTTGCAAACGGCTGCTTTGAAAATGTGGAGGCTGCGGCAGCGGCTATTGTGAGAAAGAAGGATACAACCATGCCAAGTCCACAGCTTGTCGAAAAATATGAGAAGGGCTATGCAAAATTTAAGCAGTTTTATCCTGCATTAAAGGGCAAATATTAGTCATTTCGTAGAAAATTAAATTTTGTGTTGTAAAGTGGTGCAAATTCATGTATCTTATTATAAGGAAATGAATTTTGCACCACTTTTTTATGCATAATTAGCACTTATAAAACACGTAATTGCCGATTATATCAATGCAAAATGAATTTTTTGCTAAAAGAAATTGCAAAATGATATAACAGATATATCAAATATGCATTTCAGGCGGGGATGATATGGATTTATTTGATTACATGAGAGAACAGAATAAGGAGACAAGCGGTCCCTTAGCTTCTAGGATGCGTCCGACAACACTTGATGAGGTGGTCGGGCAGCAGCACATAGTTGGGAAGGACAAGCTTTTGTATCGTGCGATTAAAGCCGATAAGCTCAGCTCCATCATCTTTTACGGGCCGCCGGGCACAGGAAAGACTACTTTGGCAAAGGTCATAGCCCACACTACCAGTGCTGAGTTTATGCAGATTAATGCAACCTCTGCAGGCAAGAAGGACATGGAAGAGGTCGTGGAGCAGGCGAAGAATAATCAGGGAATGTATCAGAAGAAGACGATACTTTTTATCGACGAGATACACCGCTTCAACAAGGGGCAGCAGGATTATCTGCTTCCGTTTGTGGAGGATGGCACCATTATTCTGATAGGAGCTACCACTGAGAATCCTTACTTTGAGGTAAACGGAGCCTTGCTTTCACGCTCAGTTATTTTTGAGCTTAAAAAGCTGTCAACGGATGATATAAAGGTTCTTCTTAAGAGAGCACTGACTGACACAGAAAAGGGCATGGGTGCATACAATGCACAGATAGATGATGATGCACTTGATTTCCTTGCAGATGTGTCAAACGGAGATGCGAGAGCGGCGCTCACAGCGATTGAGCTTGGTGTACTGACCACGGACAGGTCAGACGATGGCATCATTCATATCACTATCGATGTGGCGAGCGAATGTATACAAAAAAGAGTTATCTCCTATGATAAGAAAGGGGATAACCATTACGATACCATCTCTGCTTTTATAAAGAGCATGCGCGGCTCAGACCCGGATGCGGCGGTCTATTATCTGGCGAGGATGCTTTATGCCGGAGAAGATGTGAAATTTATCGCAAGACGAATCATGATACTTGCATCGGAGGATATAGGCAATGCAGATCCGATGGCTATGGTTGTAGCGGCATCGGCGGCGGCAGAGGTCGAGCGCGTTGGAATGCCGGAGGCACAGATTATTCTGTCACAGGCTGTCACATACATGGCATGCGCGCCAAAGAGCAATGCATCATATAATGCGATATCGGCAGCAATGAGCTGCGTGAAGCAGACTAAGACACCGGCTGTTCCGGCACATCTGCAGGATGCCCATTACGGTGCGGCAGAAAAGCTCGGGCACGGAGTCGGGTACAAATACGCACACGACTATCCAAATCACTATGTGAAGCAGCAGTATCTGCCGGATGGCCTTACAGACAGAGTGTTTTACAAGCCTACGGATATAGGCTATGAGGCAAAGATAAAAGCACACATGGATGAGCTTCACAGAGACTGTGATAGATGAAAGTGTATAGATGAAGCTTGAATAATTGCAAATAGTTGATAATAACATAAATATTTAGAAAAATCAGACCAGGAGGATCTTTAAATGAAAAAGTATACAGAAATGACAAAGGAAGAGTTAATGCAGGAAAAGACAGCACTTGAGGCTGAGTACGAGAAGATTAAGAATCTTGGCTTAAGCCTTGACATGTCGCGTGGAAAGCCGGGAGCAGACCAGCTTGACCTCTCACTCCCTATGCTCGATGTCTTGAAATCAGACAGTGATATGAAAAGTGAATCAGGACTTGATGTGAGAAACTATGCATGTCTGGACGGAATTCCTGAGGCAAAGGCCCTTATCGCAGGCATGGTAGGAGCAAAGCCTGAGCAGGCTATAGTATATGGAAACTCAAGTCTCAATATCATGTATGATCAGGTTTCACGTGCATTTATCTTTGGTCTTTGCGGCAATACACCATGGTGCAAGCTTGACAAGGTGAAGTTCCTCTGTCCTGTACCGGGCTATGACAGGCACTTTGCAATCACAGAGGAGTTTGGAGTTGAGATGATAAACATTCCTATGACTGAGGATGGTCCTGACATGGATATGGTTGAGAAATATGTCAATAACGATGCCTCTGTAAAGGGAATCTGGTGTGTTCCAAAATACTCTAACCCACAGGGTGTTGTATACTCTGATGAGACAGTTGAGCGCTTTGCAAAGCTTAAGCCTGCAGCAGATGATTTTAGAATCTTCTGGGACAATGCATACACAGTTCATCATCTCTATGATGACAAGCAGGCAGAGATTCCAAATATCCTTGAGCTCTGCGAGAAAGAGGGAAACCCTGATATGGTATTTGAGTTCTGCTCAACAAGTAAGGTGACATTCCCTGGTGCAGGCGTGGCTGGTATATGCACATCTGAGAAAAACCGTGAGGATATCAAGAAGCGCCTTACTATACAGACAATAGGACACGACAAGATTAATCAGCTTCGTCATGCGAGATTCTTTAAGGATGTAGATGGTATCAAGGCTCATATGGCAAAGCATGCAGCTCTTATCAGACCTAAATTCGAGCTGGTTGAGAATATCCTCACAGATGAAATTGCTTCAAGAGGCATCGGAACATGGGTTAAGCCGCTTGGTGGATACTTCTTCGGATTTGAGGCTCTTTCAGGCTGTGCAAAGGAAATCGTTGCAAAGTGCAAGGAAGCTGGTGTCACAATGACAGGTGCAGGCTCTCCTTTCCCTTACAAGAAGGATCCGGATGACAGCGTGATAAGAATTGCTCCGACATATCCATCACTTGATGAGCTGAAAAAGGCTGCAGAGGTGTTTGTTGTTGTCACACGTCTTGTCAGCGTAAATAAGCTGCTCGAGGCATAAAATCACTGTTATGTCTTAACGGGCAGACGTGCAATTCACTGTTATGTCTTAACGGATAGATATGCAATTCTCTGTTATGTCCTAACTGGTAGACTTATAATTGGCATATTTATCTAAAATAAGTATGTGATATATGTATAAAAACTAAATGAATATTTGTGCACATTTTTTCGGGATTTGGTATTTACAAATCCCGATTTTTGTGTAAGATATAAATATCTTTTTAAATTGTGTCTTGCATATCTTCTATGCAGGTTTCTTTTTGTGGCATTTCGGCCACTATTTTTTTCCCTTGATTTTTAGTTTAATATATTTAATTTTTGATTTTATTTAACACTATTATTTTAGACTTAGATGAAGAAAGGATTTAAATATTATGAAGGAAATTTTTCAGGAATATGGCGGAATACTCATAACAGTTGTAGCTATTTTATCAATCATCCTCGTTGTAACAGCGGTTATAGGCTCTGATGCAACAGGCATAGTAGGAAAGACATTTAGTGATCTGATTACAAACTTTTCAAATCATGCCAATATGAGTGTCAAATAAGAGGTGGTACATGGAGCTTGGAAAAGAATATTTTGGACCGCTTTGGAGCTTTGTAGCCAGCAACGAGATAACGGATATAGATTATAACGGCAAAGAAATATGGCTTACAAATATATTCAATGAGCGTTTCAGGGCCAATCAGCAGTTTGTCACACAGTATATGACACCTGCTTTTGTGGAGCAGTTTACACAGCGCATCGCCAATGTCGTAAGCAGACAGTTCAATAAGAGAAATCCGGAGCTTGAGGCCGAGACGAGTGAGCTTCGTGTGACGATACTGCATGAATCGGTTGCGAAGTCGGGCAGGAGCATCAGCATACGAAAGACACCGCCGCTTATCAGACTGACAGCAGAATCTGCAATTGCTGAGAAATTCTGCTCGGAGGAGCTTTTAGCTGTACTGATAAACTGCGTAAAGACCAAGATGAATATCACCTTTTGCGGGATGCCGGGCATCGGAAAGACGGAGTGCGTGAAGTTTTTTTCACAGTTTATACCGGCGAATGAGCGCGTGATTACAATTGAGGATACTCTTGAGATACGTTATGCCGAGACAAATCCGGGCAAGGACTGTATAGAGATGAAGGTGAGTGAGGATGTGTTTGGCTACTCTGAGGCTATCAAGTCATGTCTTAGAATGAATCCAAAGTGGATTATGCTCTCAGAGGCACGGTCAAAGGAGGTAAAATATCTGCTGCAGAGCTGGAGCACCGGTGTGCGTGGCATGACGACTCTCCATACAGATGATGTGCGCAATATACCGGACAGAATACTCAATATGCTAGAGAGCCGTGTGGATGCAGAGCGTATGGAGAATGACATATATCAGGCACTTGATGTGGGAATTTTAATCCGCAAGAGAAGAAATGAAGACGGAGTGGTGTACAGATACATAGACCAGGTGTGCTTTTTCTACAGGGAAAACTATACCAATCATGTGTTTATGCTTGTATCAGACGGACAGATAGTGACTCACGATATACCAAAGGTCATACTTCGCAGATTTAAAAGAGAGGGTGTGAATGAGCCGTTTGGCGAGTCCTTTGTCAATGAGATACGGATGAATGATGCCATGATGAGTGAGGAGAGGGAGGCTTAGGAATGACGTATATATTGATTTTATTTCTGACATATGTGCTGCATCTTCTGCTCAAGTTAAACTGGGTGTGTACGGCTGTGGTACTTGTTTTTCTTCTTGTTATGCAGCATTTTCACCGAATCAAAGGCCAAAGATTTCAGGAAGCGCGAAAGCGCTTTCTGGATGTATCGCTGTATATTGACACCCTGCTGTATTCGTTTTTGAAGGAGCAGAAGATAATCCGTGCATTTGAGGATGTAAAGAGCACACTGGCAGATGGTCATATGAAGGAGACGGTGAGCAGGGCTATTGATCATATGATGCTCACGTTTGATGAGACAGAGGTGTTTGTGGATGCTATGAGGATTATTGAAGATGAGTACAAGTGCAACCGAATAGTAAATGCACACGAGTTTATGGCACATGCTGAGTACTATGGCGGTGATATTAAAGAATCAGCCAGGATACTGCTTAAGGATAAGAGTGCATGGGAGCGCAGGATACTGCGCAATATAGAGGACAGACAGAGGATGTTTCATCAGATTATCCTGTCAGTTGTGACCTCTGTTATTATTAGTGGAATCATACTTTATCTGCCGGTTTTGAGCATGGATATCAGCAGCAATATCATTGTGCAGATACTGTCTGTAGCTCTTATAGTGCTTGATGATTTAATCATACTCTGGGGGCAGAAATTTCTTGAAGTGGATTATCTTGGAATTGATCTGCTGCCGGAGGATGATAAGCATGCCAAAAAGCTCGAGGAATACAAGGCATACAATCCGGCAAAGGAACTTCGTGCGTCAATTCTTATGGCTGTTATACCGGCGTTAGCCAGTGTATTTTTACTGTATACTGACAGACAATGGGCGGCTGTGGCAGCTATGGGAGCAGCTCTTATATGTCTGAATCAGCACCGTATAGGTCACAGGCTTATGAAGAAAAATCTGATAGCGGATGTAAAGAGTGCATTTCCCAAGTGGCTGATGGACCTCGCCCTATTGATTCAGAGTGAAAATGTGCAGGTAGCCATACAGAAGTCGAGAGAGCATATACCGGTGATACTTAAGGAAGAGGTAAATACGCTTGTGGAGAGACTGGACGTGGAGCCGGAGAGCTCTGACCCGTATCACAGATTTCTGGACTGTTTGAACCTGCCGGAGATAAACGCAGCCATGGGCATGCTATATGCTGTTTCGATTGGAAATAGTGGCAATTGCGGAAGTCAGATTGATGAGCTGATTACGAAGAATCTGGAGATGCTTGATGCAGCAGACACCGCGAGGCTTAAGGATAAGACCGCCGGCATGTATCTTTTGTTTTTGGCTCCTGTTATCACAGCATCATTTAAGATGATAGTTGATATGGCTATTTTCCTTATAAGCTTTTTATCATACAAGGTAGTGTAGGGGGTGTGTTGTGAGTCAGATAATGAAGACCTTTTTAGGGGTGTTTTTGATTATGTTTATGGTGGTTACATCATCAGGTGTGCTGTCGGGATTTATGACTGTCGTTGAGGCACAAAACTTACATGCACAGATCATCAATGAGCTTGAGGACAGTGATTATGACAGTTCGGTTGCGCAGACCTGCTTTGAAAATGCATCAAAAGCCGGAGATACACTGGAGCTTAAACTGTATATGACAGACAATTCCATAAGGACAGTCACAGACGCATCACAAATCGCTTCGTCAGATGAGATAGAAAAGGCAAGAGTGGAGCTTAAATTCACTTACGCGGTAGCATTTTTCGGAATAGAGCAGGAGCATGTGCTGAGCGGATATGCGTTGTAGTACTTTTCTTGTGGATATGGCTGTATAAGAGGAGGAAAACAGATGGAGCTTTTAATAGAAGAATTGGGAGGAAGCGTTATTATGCTTCTTTTAGGCAGTGGAGTAATCGGTGTGCTCGTGTATGTGTCTACTCTGCTGTGATAGTAACTGAATTGATTAAAAAGTATGTAAAGGTAAGAGAAAATGAAAGAAGTATTCAGACAGTATGGAGGCGTGCTGATTGCAGCGGCCGCCACAAGTGCATTTCTCGTGTTGATGGGAAATATTGTGCTGGCTCAGGGAGGCATGCTTGCGCAGCTTATAAATATATGGGGTAACAGCGCAATTTAAATAATCGGGAGACTATAGATGAAGGAGATAATGCAGACATATGGAGCCATGATAGTGGCGGTGATTGTAGGAATTGCGCTGCTGTCGGGATTTGGGGCTCTGAAGAACAAAATGAGTGTGGCATTTGCGCCACAGGATATATTGAGCAGCGATAGCGCGAACGATAGCTATGACAGCATGAAAAATATACCGGTTCCGGGTATTGAGCTAAAGGAGAAAATGCGTCAGAATGCAGTAAGCTACAGTGTATATGACCTGCTTGATGTTACAGCGCATGAGGATAATCTGGATAAGCTTGAAGTTTATGCCCTGTATGATTCGGGCAGAAATGACTGTACAGGCAGCATATCATCCGATGGCTCGTCACTTAGCTTTCCGGATTATGGTGTGTATGATATGCATGTCAGGATAACCTGCAAAAACGGCACAAGGGATCATGTGAGGATAAGTATTCCAATTAATAGAAAGGTAGCGGATATATAAAATGAAAAATGAAAAACAACACAGACTTTTATTCATTATACCGGCAGTGATAATAGCAATAATTCTTATCATATGTATAGCAGTGGCAGTAAGTTTAAAATCAGGAGAAAAGAGGAAGAAAAAGGATTCCCGGTCTGTCAGTGTGACAGAAAATACGCAGGATATTGTAGCAGAAAGCGAGACGATTGAGCTTGTGAAAAAGGATGCATTGAAGGAAACAAATGTAGTTGATAAAGATAATAAGCAAAATAACGGTACGCAATCAGATACAAATGATAATTCCACACCGGCAGCCGGTAATTCAGATAATGCAAATACAGTGTCAGATAAAGCTTCTGACAAATCATCAGAAGACAAAACAGCAGCAGATAAAAAGACATCGACAGGCAGCAATAATACACAACAACCTGCAGGTAACGATTCAAAACCGGCAGCATCAAATCAGACAGTCACACCTGAGCCGGCTCAAAGTGAGCCCGCGCAGCCGGAAGCACCAAAAAATGAGTATGTTGCACCGGGATGGATATTTTATGGCAGTAAGGCTGGAAATGGCATGAGTGGGGAGCAGAAGGCGTATATTGATTCGTTGGTGAAACAGTGGACAGATGGAAGTATATCTGATTCATATTTAGCGGAACAGATTGCACATAAGATGAAAGAAGAGTGGGGATTATCATTGAATTCAGTAGGAATTTCTGGTGATGACAGATGTATTTATCCGTCAAAAAATGAGATACCTAATTATAATGAGGCTCTAGCTGAGTCATATGGATTTTATAATTTTACAGGCCTGTATACTAAAGGAGAATATGATGAATACGGATATCTGATATGCTATATGTGGGGAGTTGGTATTTTTTAGTTATGAAAGAATTTTTAAAGAAGTTAATAGTAGGAGTATTGCTAATTATATGTATAGGGTTAAATTTTGAGAAAAGTAATATTATTGCAGATGAATGGAGTGAGCCGGTTAAGTTTTATAATAGTTACGGAAACAGTGCAGTTTTTAAGCCTACAAACATATATGAGGGCGATATTTATTTTTGTTCAGCAGGAAATACATCTACTTCAGGAACAAAATATAGGACAATAGGCTACAAAATGAGTGTAAAAAATAGTAGTGGGAATGTTATTCAGACCATTTATTATCAAATGGGTGGAAGCTATATGACACTTAAATGTCAAGCAAAGTCAAGTGGGAAGGAATATATGATGTACAAAATTCCTTTGAGATATGTTAGAAACAGAATGAATCAAGAATCTCTCAATGCCCTTAGCTCCGGCTCATGCACCATCATCCTCGATGCCTGCATGGTGCTTCGAGTAAATGGCAAGAACAAGGGTGGCATGAATGATAATGGTCCTTCCTGGGGAAAGGTTTATACTACATATGCAGGTATATCCAAAGCGGCAAACTGGACGGACAGCGCACTCTCAGCACTGTATTCGTATTATGGCAAGACGGTGAGAGGACTGTTTCATACAATTGATGTCAGGAAGTCTACAGGCATAAGCAGTGTATCAGGGGGAGGTACATACTGCTATGGTACATATGTGACAATCAGTGCAAGCAGTTCTGCCGGATATGATTTCACGAATTGGAACAATGATTCGTCAATGAGCTCATCATCATATGGTTTTTATGTGAATTCGGGTGGTACTTATACGGCATACGCAAGGGCAGGTACTATAGCTGTGACATTCTGGCGGAATACGAGTGCGTCTGATTCAGAAAAGACCTCAAAGAGCTACACATATGGAGGCATCAATCAGGCTTTTCCGGCTGTGGGCTGGCAGATGGCCGGGTATCATATGAGTGGTTGGGGAAATAATTCGTATGATACGATTGCCGGATATCCGTTATTGTGTGGTGTGGCAAACAGCTGGATTGAGTCAAACAGACCGTCGAAAAATATATACGCAGTATGGCAGGAAAACGAGTATACCATAGAATATGACACCGGTGTATCTGCCACTGTGAAGTATAGTGATACGGTGACATTGCCAAGCCAGCATATGTGTATAGGCTGGATTTTAGGAGAAGAGTATCCTGATATAAAATATGCGCCGGGAGAGAGTATACAGGTAGCTGATTTATGCAGGATACTGGGGATAGAGTATACAGATAAGGCGGTAATACGTATGTATGCACTTTGGGAGCATGAGCCTACCATAGAGGCGGATGATATGTTCTTTTCGATAAAGCAGGCAAGGAATGGCGGTATAACAGAGCAGCTGATAGGAAGCCTTATATCTGCAACGGATGTGGAGGATGGTGATATTGCGTTTGGCGATAACGAGATAAATTATCTGAAAGTGAAAAATTTTGATGACCGTAAAATTGAAAGTGCACGTGACAAGGATATCATAGAGATAGTGCTTGAGGCAAAGGACAGCTATGGAAATATCACGCAAAAGACTATATCCATCACATTTACAGATACTCAGGTCAAGGAGAGAACCAAAGCCTTTGGAAAGATTAGATTCATAAGCGAAAAGTATTATGGCAAAAATAAAGCAGGAGGCCTCATGGAGAACTCCCGCTGGTTAAACGATCCCGAATTTAATTCTCTTCTTCGGCAGGCCTTGGCAATTTGATATAGACATTTCCGATTCGGTTTTTATCAACAGCCTCTATGATGGCACAAAGGATCAGGTTAGGATAAGTGTTCCAATTAATAGAAAGGTAGCAGGCGTATAGAATGAAAAATGTAGTACTTGGAGTAATAGGCTGTCTTATTGTATTGTATACAGCGATGCTTGGGCTTAGTGTATACAATATGACAGTCAGGGAGAACCAGATGGAAAAGAGTCTGTCATTAGCACTTTCGGGTGCTATGAACAGATATTACGAGCCCAATATGTATATCGTGGATAAAAAGCCCGTCAGCAGCTATGATGTGGAAAAAGCTGTCATAGAGGACATTAATGAGAGACTTACAGCAGGCGGTACTGTAATTGCCACAGTCTATGTATGTGATATGGAAAAGGGCATTATTTCAGCAGGAATAGAGGAAGAGTTCAAGCTTCCTACAGGTGTGACAAAGAAAATAAGCTGCAAAAAGACTATTGTAGCAGATCAGCCAATGGAGGATAACTAATGTATGAAGAATGGTATTTGTATTACAGCAAAAATAAAGCAGGAGGTCTCATGGAGAACTCCCGCTGGTTAAACGATCCTGAATTTAATTCTCTTCTTCGGCAGGCTTTGGCAATTTGATATAGACCTTTTCGATTCGGTTTTTATCAACAGCCTCTATGCGGAGAAGGATATTGTCATCAGTGATGATTATTTCATTTTTTTCAGGCAGGTGGTCAAGCTTTTCAAGGCAGTAGCCACCGATTGTGTCATAGTCGTCTGATTCGAGGTGCAGACCAAGCTCATCGCTTACATCCTCGAGATTTGCAGAGCCAAGAACTATGTATTCGTAGTCATTTATTCTTGTGATATCATCCTGCTCGTCAGAGTCGTATTCATCACGAATCTCACCGACTATCTCCTCTAAGAGATCCTCAAGTGTGATGAGTCCGGCTGTGACACCGTATTCATCTAAGACAATGGCAAGCGATATAGATGATTCGCGCATCTCGAGAAACAGATTCGCTGTATTCTTGTGCTCATATGTAAAGTAAGGCTCACGCATGATATTTCTGATGGAAAAATGCTCTTTATCCTCATCCTTAAGGAGCAGCAGATCCTTCACATTTACAATACCGATTACGTTGTCAGTGCTTTCGTCATACACAGGGAGTCTGGTGAATTTATCCTCTCTGAATATGGAAATCAAATCATCATAAGTAGAATCAACATGGACAAACGTCATATCAATACGCGGAACCATGACCTCCTTGGCCTCGGCATCGCCAAAATCGAATACATTGTGAATCATATCACGCTCTTCATCCTCGATGACACCGTCCTCCTGTCCTACATCAACGATTGTACGAAGCTCCTCCTCGGTCATGACGCGCTTGGCATCGCTTTGTCTTATTCCAAAGAGGAAAATGACTCCGAGTGAAAGCTTGTTGATGATAAATATTACAGGTGTCAGCACTACCATGAGAACTGATATAAAGCCTGCGATTGAGAGTGAAATCTTGTCGGCCTTTATGGTCGCAAGTGTCTTCGGAGAGACCTCTCCGAAGATCAGTATGAGGAATGTAAGTATTCCGGTTGCGACACCTGCTCCGACGTTGCCAAACAGCTTGATGGCAAGCGAGGTGGTGAGCGATGATGCTGAAAGATTTACGATGTTGTTGCCGATAAGGATGGCTGAGAGCATCTTTGGAGAGTTCTCAGTCACCTTGAGCACCTTTTTGGCTTTTGTGTTGCCAGCCTCAGCCAGGGTTCTCATACGTATTTTGTTTACGGTAGTAAGAGCGGTCTCCGAAGATGAAAAAAATGCGGAGAGTGCTAATAGTATTAATAAGAATATAATCTGCGATATGTCGTCAGCGTCCAAATATTTTACCTCGTGTTATGAATTAATAAATGTGTTTATTTATCGTCTGTGCTGTAGTTAGGAGCCTCTTTTGTGATATGGATATCATGAGGGTGGCTCTCCTTGAGAGAAGCAGCAGTAATCTTGACAAACTGTCCGTTCTCCTTAAGATCTTCGATTGTCTTGCAACCGCAGTAGCCCATTCCTGAGCGGATACCACCAACAAGCTGGAATACTGTATCCTCAAGAGTTCCCTTGTAAGCTACACGACCCTCAACTCCTTCAGGAACGAGCTTCTTAGCGCCCTCCTGGAAGTAACGGTCTTTGCTTCCGTTTTCCATGGCAGCGATAGAACCCATGCCACGATATACCTTGTATTTTCTTCCCTGATAAAGCTCGAAGGTTCCCGGAGCCTCATCACAGCCTGCGAACATTGAGCCCATCATACATACGTTGGCACCGGCTGCGAGAGCCTTTGTCATATCACCTGAGTACTTGATACCACCATCTGCGATAACAGGAACTCCATACTCCTTAGCAACCTTGTAACAGTCCATGATAGCTGTAATCTGTGGTACACCGATACCGGCAACGACACGTGTTGTACAGATAGAACCAGGTCCGATACCAACCTTTACTGCATCTGCACCGGCCTCGATAAGAGCCTTGGCAGCAGCACCTGTTGCGATATTTCCGGCGATTATCTGAAGATCCGGATAAGCAGCCTTAATCTTCTTAACAGCCTCAAGTATGTTCTTTGAATGTCCGTGAGCTGAGTCAACAACGATGACATCAACATGAGACTTAACAAGAGCATCAACACGCTCCATCATATTGCCTGTGATACCTACTCCGGCACCGCAGAGGAGACGGCCCTGATCATCCTTTGCTGAAAGAGGATACTTAATCTGCTTCTCGATATCCTTTATAGTGATAAGTCCCTTGAGGTTGTAGTCCTTGTCTACGATAGGGAGCTTTTCCTTTCTTGCCTTTGCAAGAATCTTCTTTGCTTCATCGAGGGTGATGCCCTCAGGAGCTGTAATGAGATTCTCAGAAGTCATAGACTCTGAAATCTTCTTTGTGAAGTCTGTCTCAAACTTCAGATCACGGTTGGTGATGATGCCGACAAGCTTGCCGTCCTTTGTGATTGGCACACCTGATATCTTGAACTTGGCCATAAGGTTGTCTGCATCCTGTAATGTATGGTCTGGAGAAAGATAGAACGGATCGGTAATAACGCCGTTTTCTGAACGCTTTACCTTATCGACTTCGTCTGCCTGTGCCTCAATAGACATATTTTTGTGGATGATTCCGATACCACCCTGTCTGGCCATTGCGATAGCCATTTTTGATTCTGTGACTGTATCCATTGCAGCACTCATCATAGGAATGTTAAGGACGATCTTCTTAGTAAGATGTGTCTGAAGCTCAATCATATTTGGTGTTACCTCAGAATATTGTGGAACTAAGAGAACGTCATCAAATGTAATTCCTTCGCCGATAATAGTACCCATTTTTAAATTCCTCTCTTTCTTATGTTATTATACTGGTATACTTTATATACTAATGTAATTTGTATGATGATAGCAAATTAAAGAGTGGGTGTCAAGCAGTTATAAGCCCGATATGAAATTATTATATTATTTATTAGTAAAACTAATGTAAGTCTTTTGCAAATAAAGTAAAAATTATGTTATATTTTATATTAGGTGGCTTTAAGGCAATGTTTGCATGTCACGCTAAGGCGTGGACAGTAACGATTTTTGTGCCACAATAAACTAAACCAGGGAGAAAAATATGGAATTTCGACCATGCATCGACATTCACAATGGAAAAGTAAAGCAGATTGTCGGTGGTTCATTAAAAGACAGGGGCGATTTTGCCAGTGAGAACTTCGTCTCAGAGCAGGACAGCCGGTTTTATGCAGATATGTATAGGAAATCGGGCATAAAGGGCGGTCATATCATTCTGCTCAATTCTGTGGACAGCGAGTATTATGAGGATACAAAGGAGCAGGCTGTTATGGCGCTTGAAGCGTATCCGCAGGGCTTACAGGTAGGTGGCGGCATCACCGCAGACAATGCGATGGAGTTTATAGATGCCGGTGCAGCAGCAGTTATTGTGACATCCTACGTATTTAAAGACGGCAGGATAAACTATGCAAATCTAAACAGGCTTAAAGATACTGTGGGCAGTGACAGGCTGGTGCTTGATCTGTCATGTCGCAAAAAGGATGGACAGTATTATATAGTGACTGACCGCTGGCAAAACTTCACGGATGAGGCAGTGACCACAGAGCTTTTGGATAAGCTATCCTCATATTGCTGCGAGTTTCTGGTACATGCAGTGGATGTTGAGGGCAGGGTGAACGGCATTGAAAAGGAACTTGTCGCCATGCTTGGCAGCTGGGGAAGGATACCGGTCACATATGCAGGCGGTGTGTCATCCTTTGACGATTTAAAATGCATCAGGCAGCTTGGACAGAACCATCTGAATGTGACAATAGGCAGTGCTCTTGATTTGTTTGGCGGTGAGATGGAGTACGATAAGGTTATAGCTTTTTGCAATAATAAGGAGATTTAAAATGGCAAAATACAGTAAGAATGATATTATCCGCATAGTGGATGAGGAGGATATTGAGTTTATCCGTTTACAGTTTACGGATATCTTTGGAACATTAAAAAATGTGGCAATTACAGCCAGCCAGCTTGAGAAGGCACTTGACAACAAGTGTATGTTCGACGGCTCGTCAATAGAGGGCTTTGTGAGGATAGAGGAGTCAGATATGTATCTGCACCCGGATCTTGACACTTTTATGATTTTTCCATGGAGACCACAGCAGGGCAAGGTTGCACGAATCATATGTGATGTCTATATGGCGGATGGTACACCGTTTGAGGGAGACCCGCGCTATATATTAAAGAAACAGATTGAAAAGGCAAAGCAGATGGGCTATATATTTAATGTAGGTCCGGAGTGTGAGTTTTTCCTTTTCCACCTGGACGAGAACGGACAGCCTACCACCATCTCGCATGAGAGAGCAGGGTACTTTGACTTGGGACCAAATGATTTGGGAGAAAACGCAAGAAGAGACATGGTTTTAACTCTTGAGGATATGGATTTTGAGATAGAGGCATCACATCATGAGGTGGCACCTGCACAGCATGAGATTGATTTCAAGTATGAGGAGGCACTTCATACCGCCGACAATATCATGACCTTTAAGCTTGCTATAAAGACAATCGCAAAGCGGCACGGACTTTTTGCCAGCTTCATGCCAAAGCCAAAGCATGGTGTGAGCGGCTCGGGAATGCATATCAACATGTCACTTTCAAAGGATGGTGTCAATATATTTGACAATGAGGAGGATAAGCTTGGACTCAGCAAGGAGGCATACTACTTCATAGGCGGTATCATGAAGCATATGAAGGGCATGACGGTCATCACCAATCCGATTGTCAATTCATATAAGCGCTTTGTGCCGGGCTATGAGGCACCGATTTATATCACCTGGTCAGCTACAAACAGAAGTCCGCTTATCAGAATCCCTGCAGCAAGAGGTGAGGGAAGGAGAGTGGAGCTTAGAAACCCTGATCCTTCAGCAAATCCGTATCTGGTTCTGGCACTGTGCCTGGCAGCAGGAATTGACGGCATAAAGAACAAGGTACAGCCGGATGCGGAGCTTCGTGAGAATGTATTTGAGCTCACAGAACAGGATAAAAAGAGACTAGGAATTGAATCACTTCCTGCTGATTTACATGAGGCGGTTGAGTGCCTTAAGTCAGATGATTTTATCCGCGAGATACTCGGAGAGCATATCTACAACAAGTATATAGAGGCAAAAGAGGCAGAGTGGAACGATTACAGAGCTGCGGTTACACAATGGGAAATAGATGAATATCTGTACAAATTTTAAAGGATGTAACAAACCGTGAATAATATTGTTATAGCATTTCCTAAAAAGGAAGTAGCCAATTCAATTAAAAAAATATTAGCGCAGAGCGGTTATACAGTCACGGCGGTTGCAAATACAGGAGCTTCAGCACTTTCGAGCATGAACGGACTGAATATGGGAATCATAATATGCGGATACAGATTTTCAGACATGATGTACAGTGAGATATACGAGTATATGCCTAGGGAGTTTCAGATGCTTCTCATAGCGTCGGCAGCGGGTATCATGGAAAAAAATGTGGATAATCTGATGTCATTATCCATGCCACTCAAAGTGCATGAGCTTTTGCAGACTGTTGAGATGATGGATTACACGATAACGCGCCGCAGGAAAAAGCTCAGGCAAAGGCCTAAGGTACGTTCAAAGGAGGATCAGGAGATGCTAAGCAGTGCAAAGGCTGTACTGATGGAACGAAATGGATTCTCAGAGGAGGAAGCACACCGGTATATCCAGAAGCGAAGCATGGATAACGGCACCGGTCTTGTGGAAACAGCACAGATGATACTAAGCCTTATGACTGATGTGTAGTGTGCGCTTTATGAAGCCAGACAGCAGAGCGTATGATAGTAGCTGCAAAGGCTTGAACAGTTACTATAAAAAATAATGATAAAAAAATATATTTACACTTGCATGGTAAAGTGATAAATTAGACTTATTGTAAAGTAACAAAGGAGAGATAAACATGTTTCAGATTAATGATAACTTTCAGAAATTACCGGGAAGCTATCTTTTCAGCACAATAGCTAAAAAGGTTGCAGCTTATCAGGAGGCAAATCCGGATAAAGAGATAATAAGGCTTGGAATCGGCGATGTAACACAGCCACTTGCCCCTGCTATCATCGATGCACTGCACAAGGCAGTTGATGAGATGGGAAATGCAGCTACATTCCACGGATACGCACCTGACCTCGGATATGAGTTCCTCAGAAAAGCAATTTCAGACAACGACTACAAGGCAAGAGGATGCGATATCTCAGCAGATGAGATTTTTGTTTCAGACGGAGCAAAGAGTGATTCAGCCAACATCCAGGAGCTTTTCTCAGCAAACAGCCGCATTGCTGTTACAGATCCTGTTTACCCTGTATATGTTGATTCCAATGTCATGGCAGGAAGAACAGGCACATATGATGCTCAGAAAGAGACCTGGAGCAATGTAATCTATATGCCGTCAACAGCAGATAACGGCTTTGTTCCGGAGCTTCCAAAGGAAGTACCGGATATGATTTATCTGTGTCTGCCAAACAACCCAACAGGAACAACTCTCAAAAAGGAGCAGTTACAGGTATGGGTTGATTATGCAAACAAGAATGGTTCAGTCATCATCTTTGATGCAGCCTACGAGGCATATATCAGCGAAGCAGATGTGCCACATTCAATCTATGAGTGTAACGGTGCAAAGACATGTGCCATCGAGCTTAGAAGCTTCTCAAAGAACGCCGGCTTTACAGGCGTGCGTCTTGGCTTCACAGTAGTACCTAAGGAGCTTAAGTGTGGTGATGTATCACTTCATGCTATGTGGGCACGCCGTCACGGAACCAAGTTCAACGGTGCACCATACATCGTGCAGAGAGCAGGCGAGGCAGTTTACTCAGATGCCGGAAAAGCACAGCTTAAGGATCAGGTAGCATACTACATGAACAATGCAAAGACAATAAAGACAGGTCTTGCAGAGGCAGGCTTTACAGTATACGGCGGAGTAAATGCACCATACATCTGGCTCAAGACACCGGATCAGATGACATCATGGGAGTTCTTCGATTACCTGCTTGAGAATGCCAACGTGGTAGGTACACCTGGCTCAGGCTTTGGACCAAGCGGAGAGGGCTACTTCAGATTGACTGCTTTCGGAAACTATGAGAACACAGTAAAGGCACTTGAGAGAATCAAGGCACTGTAAAAATAAATCTGGTCAAATAAAAATACCGTCAGGGAGATGTTCCCTGACGGTATTTTTTGTCTTTGAAATTTACTTAAAGTGTAATTACTGTATACTTTTCAGCAACAAAACTTTATGTGAAAAGCATGATTTAGTTCTTCTTAAAGCCGGCTCTCTTACGAAGAGTAGGGTCAAGAATCTTCTTTCTGATTCGAAGGCTCTCAGGTGTTACCTCAAGAAGCTCATCTGTATCAATAAAGTCGATAGCCTGCTCAAGGCTTAATACTTTAGGTGGTACAAGTGTGAGTGCCTCATCTGCTGATGAAGAACGTGTATTTGTAAGATGCTTCTTCTTACATACGTTGAGCTCGATGTCCTCGGACTTTGAACACTGTCCGATAACCATTCCTGAGTAAACCTTGGCGCCCGGTCCGATAAAGAGTGTTCCTCTCTCCTGTGCAGAGAAGAGTCCGTATGTTACAGCCTCACCTGACTCAAAGGCAATGAGTGAACCTGTTGCACGGTATGCAATCTCACCCTTGTATGGCTCGTAGCCGTCAAACATGGTGTTTAAGATTCCGTTACCCTTTGTATCGGTCATGAACTCACCACGGTATCCGATAAGTCCACGTGCAGGGATATGGAACTCGAGTCTGGTGTATCCGCCTGCGATAGAGCCCATATTTCTAAGCTCGCCCTTGCGCTGCTGAAGCTTTGAGATGACAGCTCCTGTAAACTCGTCAGGCACATCGATGTAAGCAAGCTCCATTGGCTCAAGCTTCTTGCCGTTTTCGTCATACTTGTAGAGCACCTCTGCCTTACTTACAGCGAATTCATAACCCTCACGGCGCATGTTCTCGATAAGCACTGAAAGGTGAAGCTCTCCACGTCCGGAAACCTTGAAGGAATCAGGTGAGTCGGTATCCTCGACACGCAGTGAAACATCAGTGTTGAGCTCGCGAAGGAGTCTGTCACGGATGTGACGGCTTGTGACAAATTTACCTTCCTGTCCTGCAAGAGGGCTGTTGTTTACGATGAAATTCATAGAGATTGTAGGCTCTGAAATCTTCTGGAAAGGAATAGCCTCTGGTGCTTCCGGTGAGCAGATTGTATCTCCGATGTGGATATCTGCGATACCTGAGATTGCTACAATCGAACCGATGTTAGCCTCGGCTACATCTACCTTGTTGAGTCCGTCAAACTCGTAAAGTTTGCTGATACGGACCTTCTCAAGCTTGTCAGGGTCGTGGTGGTTTACAACGACAGCCTCCTGATTGACCTTGATTTTACCGTTATCCACTTTACCGATTCCGATACGTCCTACATACTCGTTGTAGTCGATTGTACTGATAAGAATCTGTGTGTTGGCATCAGGATCACCTGTTGGAGCAGGGATGTAGTTTACGATTGTTTCGAAGAGAGGAGTCATATCCTTTCTCTCATCGTTCAAGTCCTTCATGGCATAGCCGTCTCTGGCTGATGCGAAAACGAATGGGCAGTCAAGCTGCTCCTCAGAAGCATCGAGATCCATGAAGAGCTCTAATACCTCATCGATGACCTCATTAGGACGTGCCTCCGGACGGTCAATCTTGTTGACGCAGACAATGATAGGCAGCTTGAGTGCAAGAGCCTTCATAACTACGAACTTGGTCTGTGGCATAACACCCTCGAAGGCATCAACCACGAGGATAACTCCGTTTACCATCTTAAGAACACGCTCTACCTCACCGCCGAAGTCAGCATGACCCGGAGTGTCGATGATGTTGATTTTGATGTCCTTATACTGAATAGCTGTGTTTTTGGAGAGGATTGTGATACCTCTTTCACGCTCGATGTCGTTTGAATCCATTACTCGATCCTGAACTTCCTGATTGTCACGGAACACACCGCTTTGCTTAAGAAGCTCATCTACAAGTGTTGTTTTACCATGATCAACGTGGGCAATAATTGCTATATTACGAATATCGTCTCTTGTTGTTTTCATATTTTCCTTCTTTCTTTAATAAATAAAGCTAAGTTTGCAACTAACTTATTCTATCATAATTTTTCCAATGTGCAAGTTTTCATTGAAAGTTTTTATAAAATTAAGTGAAATGTTATTGGATTTGTCGACATTATTTGAGAAAATATACTTTGTGGAAATGTTAAAAATAGCTGGAAAAACATTTTACAAAAGGAAGGGAGACAAAAATTCATGGCAGATAAAATGTTTGAAAACAACCAGGTATCAATAATCGGAGAAATCGTTTCGGATTTTCAGTTTAGTCACGAGGTGTATGGTGAGGGCTTCTATATGATGGAGGTTTCGGTCAGAAGGCTTTCAGATTGCATGGACTATATTCCGGTGATGGTGTCAGAGAGGCTTATCAATGTGGAGGGTGACTACATAGGCAAAAGCGTATATATAGGCGGGCAGTTCCGCTCATTCAACAGGCATGAGGAGAAGAAGAACAGGCTGGTGCTGTCTGTTTTTGCAAGAGAGCTTGAGGTATTGGACAGTGATTATGATGAGGATGCAGCTAATCAGATTTTCCTTGACGGCTATATCTGCAAGGAGGCTATATACAGGAAAACACCGCTTGGACGAGAAATTGCAGACCTGCTTGTGGCAGTGAACCGTTCATATGGCAAGTCAGACTATATTCCATGTATCTGTTGGGGAAGAAATGCCAGATTTGCGTCGACCTTTGAGGTGGGTACACATGTGCAGATATGGGGTAGAATCCAGAGCAGAGACTATGTGAAAAAGCTCAGTGAGACACAGGTGGAGCAGCGCACGGCGTATGAGGTTTCCGTGAGCAAGATTGAGGCATAGTATTTTAAATGGACAGTAACTACGGATTTGTGATTTTCCCGAAAATTTGCAATAATAGTCAGATTGTGGTATTTTACTAGATATTATTGGTTAATGCTTGTAATTGTTGACGTTTACATCAGGTGTAAACTGTAATGATTATATATCAGGCAGAAAAGCTATGTGTATGGAGGCATGATTATTATGGAAAACGGTGCAGTACAGATTTATTATGGCGAGGGACATGGTAAGACAAATGTCGCTATAGGAAGTGCAATATGTGCTGCCTGTGATGGTAAACAGGCTGTCGTTATTCAGTTTCTAAAGGGTAAAAAGGAGCCGGAGTTTTTGAAAAAGCTTGAGCCGGAGGTGAAATTCTTTAATTTTTCAAGAGCCGGAATACTCTTTGAGCAGCTTGATGAGGAGAGTAAGCAGGAAGAAATCATGAATATCAAGAATGGCTTTAACTATGCAAAGAAGGTTATATCAACAGGTGCTGACATGGTTGTTGTGCTTGATGAGATGCTGGGGCTTTTGGATTTGCATCTGATTTCAAAGGAGGAGCTGTCGGATATGCTTGCTTCAAGGCCTGATGATGTGACCGTGATTATGACAGGCAGAGTACTTGACGATGGAATCAGGGAAATGGCAGATGAGATTTATAATATCGCGTCGGAAAAATAATAAGAAATATTGTCATGTGAGTTGACAATGCACAGGCGTGGTGATATTATTAGTGCAAGTGTGAGGCAGTTATATCATCTGCTGTATACGAATAATTTGATTAACAGATAGAGGTCGCGCGACTTATGAGTAGCTTTCCGGATGCCGCAGGGGCAGTTGATGGGAGATGAAAGGAATAGCGCCGAAGGGATTTATCATCTGCGGATATATCTCTGGGCATATGGCGAACAGCCTTATGACTGTCATCAGATTTGATGGGGAGCTATCGTGATTCATGAAGAATTGGGACCGGCTCTAAGGAGCCGGTTTTTTAGCGCTTAGAGGCAGACGGCGGCATACTTATACGTTAAGAGAATCAAATATCGAATAAAGAAAAGCAAGAAGGAGATAAAACCATGGCAATTTTCAAAGGAGCAGGAGTAGCAATTGTTACACCTATGTACGATAACGAGGAGGTTAATTACGACAAGCTCGAGGAGCTTATCAATATGCAGATTGATAATGGCACAGATGCTATTATCATTGCCGGCACCACAGGCGAGAGCCCATGTCTGTCAATGGAGGAGCATGCAAAGGTTATAAAGGCTGCCGTAGAGTTTACAAAGCATCGTGTACCTGTAGTAGCAGGCACAGGCTCTAACTGCACAAAGACAGCTATGCAGCTTTCAAAGGAGGCTGAGGAGTTTGGTGCAGACGGACTGCTCGTTGTCACACCATACTACAACAAGGCTACTCAGGCAGGTCTTGTGAGCCACTATTCGCAGATTGCAGACAGCACAAAGTGTCCTATTATCGTATACAACGTACCGGGACGTACAGGCTGCAACGTGCTTCCGGAGACTATGGCAGAGCTCTTTAAGACAAAGGAAAATATCGTGGGACTCAAGGAAGCTACAGGAAATCTGGCACAGGCTTCAAAGACAATGTATCTGACAGACGGAAAGCTTGATATGTACTCAGGCGAGGATGGTCTCGTAGTGCCTCTTATGTCTATCGGAGCAATCGGTGTAATCTCAGTATGGAGCAATGTAGCCCCTGCAAAGGTACACAATATGTGCGACAGCTTCTTCAAGGGCGATTTACAGACAGCCTTAGAGCTTCAGAGAGAGGCTCTTCCACTTGTGGACGCACTCTTCTCAGAGGTAAATCCAATTCCTGTAAAGAAGGCTATGAACCTGATGGGTATGAATGTCGGACCTCTTAGAAGCCCTATGTGCGAGATGGGTGAGGATAATGCAAGGAAGCTTGCTGAGGTCATGAAGGCTTATGGCTTAAAGCTTGCTTAGTACAACGAGAAAGGATAAGATAAAATGACAAAGGTAATTATGAATGGCTGCAACGGCAAAATGGGACAGACTATCACAGAAATCTGTAAGGCTGATGCTGATATCAAGATTGTAGCCGGTATTGATTTATATGATGGAATAGACAATGACTATCCTGTTTTTTCGAGCATCGACAAATGTGATGTGGACGCTGATGTGGTCATAGATTTTTCCAATGCCAAGGCTGTTGACGGAGTACTGGACTATTGCGTGGACAAGCAGGTTCCGGTTGTTTTATGCACTACCGGTCTTAGTGATGAGCAGCTTGCAAAGGTTGAGGAGTGCTACAAGAAGGTGGCAGTGCTCAAGTCTGCAAACATGTCACTTGGCATAAACACTCTTATGGCTCTTCTCAAAAAGGCTGCACAGGTTTTTGCACCGGCAGGCTTTGACATGGAGATAGTTGAGAAGCATCACAATTTAAAGCTTGATGCACCTTCAGGTACTGCGCTTGCACTTGCTGATTCCATCAACGAGGCTATGGATAACGAGTATCACTATGTTTACGACCGCAGCCAGCGCAGAGAGAAGCGCGATCCTAAGGAAATTGGTATTTCTGCTGTCAGAGGAGGAAGTATCGTCGGTGAGCACGAGGTACTTTTCTGTGGACAGGATGAGGTGATTGAGTTTAAGCATACTGCTTACTCTAAGGCTGTTTTTGCGAAGGGGGCTGTTGAGGCTGCCAAGTTCCTTAAGGGAAAGGGTGCAGGTCACTACGATATGGCGGATGTTATTGCAGCTAAGTAGATTGAGTGAATTGCTTCATTGTGGCGATAGGTCGGGTGTAAGCTCCGGGCAACAGGGGGGCACACGCACTCTCCCGTGGCGCTACGCTACGTGGCTAAGATTCTGTACGAAATTATGCTTGATGGGTTTCTATGCTTGACGAAACCGTCGAAACGCGCCGTCCGTGGCGCGGTTCTCCTCACCCCTGCGTCCATGCAGGGGTGTTTCTGCGTTTCATGGGCATAATTTCTACAGTATCTAAGCCACTTCGCTATTCGCGCCTCGGGAGAGTGCGTGTGCACCCCGGTGCCCGGGGCTTACGCCCTTACGTTGTGGCGGGATAATGAGTGCTACGGTAACACCTCGGGGCTCGGTGTTACCGGGATTGTGTTTGATGGTTACTGTTCACACCTGACAGTGTGACCAGCAGCGCTTGATGTACGAATATGAGTACACTTGCGGATTTTGCTTGATTTATTGGGGAGTGCGTATTATATTAAATATAATGACTATTCAGAACCACTGAGAACAAAAAAAGCTGATGCGTCATGCTTGCATGTAAGCAGCAGATTTTCTTGTTTTGGATAGTTACATTGTTATTGGATTTAATTTTAAAACACAACAGGGGAGCTGGTGTTTAGCCGGCTGAGAGTAGACTGGTAGTGTCTTGACCCATAACCTGATTTGGATAATGCCAACGTAGGATAATATCGCACGATTTTTAGGCGGATATACTCATTGGCGGTATATCCGCTTTTTGAATGTGTTGGTGATTATGAATAGTTGTAAAGAGATACAGATGAATAATTTTATAGAAAAGCTTAAGTCACGCAGTCCTTTGATTCACAACATCACAAATATGGTTACTATCAATGATGTGGCCAATATTGAGCTGGCATGTGGGGCTAGGCCTATTATGGCTATGGCACCGCAGGAGATGGATGAGGTCACGGGTATCTGCGATGGGCTGAACCTGAATATAGGCACTCCCTCTGAGGAGCGCTTTGAGGCGATGCGCATTGCTGCGAGGATGGCAGCGAAAAAGAACATTCCTATTGTGCTTGATCTGGTTGGTGTGGGCGTTAGCCGCTTCAGGATGGATTTTGTGTTGAGCCTGCTTGACGAGGTGCATGTGGATGTGATTAAGGGCAATTTGTCTGAGGTCAAGGCTGTTATGGAGCATGGCAGGTGCGATGGCGGCGTGGAAGTGACCGATACGGCAGATGAGTCTGATGCAAAGGCGCTTGCGTGCAGGGCGGCCCTGCGATATGGCTGTATCTGTGTGATTACAGGTGAGACCGATTATGTGGCAGAATTATGTGATGAAGCTGATTGCTATGATAATAATGAAAGCAGTCAGATGAGTACTGATGCGATGAGTACTGATGCGACGGGTACCGGTGTGATGGATAATTGTGTAGTGAATGCTGTTGCGTTGGATGCTGACGGATACACGCATAATTACAGGGTAGGAAGCATCACAGGCGGCCATCCTATGATGAAGAGGGTGACAGGCACCGGATGTATGCTTTCAGGGCTCATTTGTGCGTTTGTTGCGGCTGATTGCGATGATAAATACGGTGCAGTCATGGCAGCACTTAGCTGCATGAAGAGTGCAGGCGGGCTTGCTGCCTCTGATATGGCTGAGCACGGCAGAGAGACAAACAGCTGTTATTTCATTAAGCCCGGAAATGCTGCATACCGGGACAGGCTGATTGATGCAGTATATCATATATGCGATGGTGATTATGAACTGATGTGAATATCGCTGTATGACAGACAATTGGTATGCAGGTCATGAGTCTTATATTTGGAAAACAACAGGATAAGAGGTGAAAGGTATATATGAACAAAACTGATTTAAAGCTCTACGCTATAACAGACAGGCAGTGGCTGCATGGAGCGAGGCTTTCTGAGCATGTGAAGCTTGCAATAGAGGGCGGTGCCACTATGATTCAGATCCGCGACAAGGATATTCTGAGTACGGATTCTGATGCAGGGCTTAAGGATGAGTATAATGAGGCTCTTGAAATAAAGAGAATCTGTCATGAGCACAAGGTGCCGCTCATCATCAATGATAACGTGCAGTTTGCAATTGATATAGATGCCGATGGAGTACATCTGGGACAGGATGACATGAATCCGGCGGAGGCCAGGAAGCTTCTTGGAACTGACAAGATAATAGGAGTTACGGCAAAGACCGTGGAGCAGGCAAAGAGGGCAGAAGCTGATGGCGCGGACTATCTGGGAAGCGGAGCAGTGTTTGGCTCTACCACAAAGCTCAATGCAAAGCCTATGACAAAGGAGCTTCTGCGTGAAATCACGGCGGCTGTCGATATACCGGTTGTTGCAATCGGAGGCATAAATGCAGACAATGCGGTCACGCTAAAGGGCACAGGGATTGCAGGAATCGCAGTGGTAGGAGCGATATTTGCAAGCGCAGATATAAGGGCTGCAGCCAAGGAACTCGCAGAAATATGCGACAAAATTCTGTAATCACAGTATGACATACTGCTATAACTACAGTAATTAAACAATATTTTGAAGATACTGAACAGTTACGAGAAATGACAACATTCAGTAGAAAGGAGCGTAAATATGCATACAGCACTTACAATTGCGGGAAGCGATTCAAGCGGTGGCGCAGGCGTGCAGGCCGATTTAAAGACCATGCTTGCAAACGGTGTGTTTGGCGAGAGCGTAATCACGGCACTCACGGCACAAAACACCATGGGAGTTGATGCGGTGATGAATGTACCGGCTGATTTTATCGAGGCACAGATGAAGGCTGTTTTTACGGATATTTTTCCGGATGCGGTGAAAATCGGTATGACATCATCGGTAGATACAATTGAGACGATTGCTGCAGGTCTTGTAAAATATAAGGCAAAAAACATAGTTCTGGACCCGGTGATGGTCGCTACAAGCGGAAGCAGGCTGCTTGAAGAAAATGCAGCAAACACTCTGATGGATAAGCTTTTTCCACTGGCTGACATCATCACGCCAAATATCCCTGAGCTTGAGGTGATATCAGGCAGACAGATTGAAAGCACAGATGACATCATAGAGGCATCAAAGGCTGTTTATGATAAATACGGCTGTCCGGTTTTAAGCAAGGGAGGTCATTTCACAGACACAGCATGCGTGTGTGACTATTTGTGGGATGGAAAGCAAATCATCACATTTGAGACCAAAAGAGTGGATAATCCAAACTCACACGGCACAGGCTGCACGCTTTCATCAGCGATAGCCAGCGGCCTGGCAAAGGGACAGCCGCTCGAGCAGGCTGTGGATAACGGCAAGCGATATGTCACGGCATGTTTAAAAGCCATGCTTGATCTGGGACACGGCAGTGGACCTATGAATCATGGAGCATTAATCACACAATGAAATAATAAAGAACAGGAGAGTACAATGAGTAATTACACAACACAGATGGATGCCGCAAGAAAAGGCATCGTAACACCTGAAATTGAAAAGGTAGCAAAGAAAGAGAAGATGGATGTAGACAAGCTGATGGAGCTTGTTGCAAGCGGAAAGGTAGCTATTCCTGCTAACAAGCATCACAAGTCACTTGATGCAGAGGGCATTGGAAGCATGCTTCGCACAAAAATCAATGTAAACCTCGGTGTGTCAAGAGACTGCAAGGACTATGATGTGGAGATGCAGAAGGTCATGAGCGCTGTAAAGCTTGGAGCAGAGGCTATCATGGACCTTTCAAGTCATGGCAACACACAGCCATTCAGACAGAAGCTTACAAGCGAATGTCCTGCAATGATAGGAACAGTGCCTGTTTATGACAGTGTTATCCACTATCAGCGTGATCTTGCAACACTTACAGCACAGGATTTTGTCGATGTAGTCAGACTCCATGCAGAGGATGGAGTGGACTTTGTCACACTTCACTGTGGAATCACAAGAAAAACGATAGATCAGATTAAAAAGCACAAGCGTAAGATGAATATCGTAAGCCGTGGAGGCAGCCTTGTATTTGCATGGATGTGCATGACAGGAGAGGAAAATCCTTTCTACGAGCACTATGATGAGATACTTGAAATCTGTGAGGAGCACGATGTGACAATCTCGCTTGGAGATGCCTGCAGACCGGGCTGCCTGGCAGATGCAACAGATGTATGCCAGATAGAGGAGCTTGTAAGACTTGGAGAGCTCACAAAGCGTGCATGGGATCACAACGTACAGGTCATGGTAGAGGGACCGGGACATGTGCCGCTTGATCAGGTAGCAGCAAACATGAAGGTACAGCAGTCAATCTGTATGGGAGCACCATTTTATGTACTTGGACCTCTCGTAACAGATATCGCACCGGGCTATGACCACATTACAGCAGCAATCGGTGGAGCAGTGGCAGCAATGAACGGCGCAGCTTTCCTTTGCTACGTGACACCTGCGGAGCATCTTGCTCTTCCAAATGTGGAGGATACAAAGCAGGGAATTATTGCGTCAAAGATTGCGGCTCATGCAGCTGATATTGCAAAGGGAATACCGGGAGCCAGAGATATAGATGATAAGATGGCAGATGCCAGACGTGTGCTCGACTGGGATGCACAGTTTGCATGTGCGCTTGATCCGGAGACAGCTAAGGCTATCAGGGATGACCGTCTGCCTGAGGATGACCACAGCGAGGCATGCAGTATGTGCGGTAAGTTCTGTGCTGTGCGAAGCATGAACAAGGCACTTGCAGGAGAGTATATTGATATACTATAACTTTTTAGTACAGAAACGACTCGCAACTGTGAAGGTACTGAACAGTTACGGTATACTTTAAGGTGAGGTAGTAATGGAAAGTAAAAAGAACACTAAAAAAAGAACTCTTTCAATCAGAAAGATTGCCATGGCAGGAGTGCTTGTGGCAGTTGCTGTAGCAGGAAGCTTAATAAGCTTCCCTGTTGCCGGCAGCAAATGTGCACCTGTACAGCACATGGTAAATATATGCGCAGCAGTATTTTTAGGACCTGCATGGGGTGTCGGTGTGGCATTTTGTGCGAGTATCATCAGAAACCTGACAGGACTTGGAAGCCTCATGGCATTCCCGGGAAGCATGGTAGGTGCTCTGTGCTGTGGACTGATGTACAGATTCAGCAAAAAAATTATACCGACATGTATTGCAGAGGCGCTTGGCACAGGCATACTCGGAGGCCTGGCAGCGTATCCTCTTGCAAAATACGTGATGCTTATTCAGCCGGAAGGCATGTTTATATACATAGTGCCATTCCTTATCTCTACAGTGGCCGGAAGCATAGTGGCAGCAATTGTCATGCTGATTTTAAAGAAAAATGGAGCACTGACAGTATTTAAGGAAAATCTTGAGTAATATCCAGGGCTATGGCTTTATAAGAAGCTTCATGAGCTCATCCTGACAGATAGGCCTAGAGTAGTGATAGCCCTGAAAACAGGTGACGTCGAACTGCCTGAGATAGCTCTCAAGGCTATCATTTTCTATGCCTTCAATACATATCTTTAAGTCTGCGGCATTGGCAAAATTAATCATTCCGATTACAAGTGCCTGCTTCTTTTTCTCCTCGAGAATGTCTTTAACAAAGAACATATCTATCTTGATACCCTCTACAGGAAGCTCAAGCATCATCTGAGATGAAGAGCTTCCTGTGCCATAGTCATCCATAGTGATGTGGATTCCGGCTTCCCTGAATGCAGTGACGGTTTTCTTTATCATAGATATAGGCAGATCTCGGCATCGCTCTGTAATCTCTATCCACAGCTGTGAAGGTGGAAAATCATACTCTTTAAGAATTGCCAGAGTATCTTTTACAAAGTTTTCCTTTTCAAGCTGCTCTGAGGATGCATTTACATTGATGAAGAAGCCGGGTTTTATCTTTGCAAATTCACTGGCTGCGCTTATTGCAGTTCTCATGATATAATTTCCAAGCTCATACATAGCAGGGGTATCCTCAAGCCAGTCGATAAACAGTCCGGGTGGCACCGTGCCAAAAGGCTCCTTTTTCCAGCGCACCAGAGCCTCAGCACCCATTATTTCACCATTGCAAGCCTTTACAATGGGCTGAAACTCTACAAAAAAGCCATCACAGCCATTGATAACCGACTGATGAATGATTTTCATGATATCTATATGCGAGCTGCCATTGAACCTGACCATATCATTGAAAAATAACAAATCAGGGCTGTGAAGCTCCTTCGCGCGGTCTAGAGTGTATTCCACCTTGCTGATGACAGTTGAGGTATCACCATCATAATCCTTGAGAATCAGACACGCAGCATATATATCAAACTCAAATTTAAAGCATTTAAAGAAATACATGGACTTTATTGTATCGGCAATTTTCTGATAGAAGGCCTTGGCCAAGGCACGGTCTGCTTCCTTTACCACAAATACAAACTTGCAATTATTCATATAGTAGGTAGCGGTGCTGCCATCCATCATGTCGATGAACTTGAGCGCAAGCTCACGCTGGATTGCAGTGTTGAAATTGGAACCATACAGTATATTGAACTCATCTATATGACCTATCTCCACCTCGATTATGGCTACAGACCTGTTTTCCATGATATAGCCGTTGATGTCTCTTTCAAACTTTGACTGACCATAAAGATATGTATATGGGTCGATATCCGGAAGGGTATTTTCGTTTCTGAGCACGAGGACATGGTAGCGGTGTCCGTCATCACCGGTAAAAATATCAGAATAAAATCCCATCATATATTCTTTGGTATGCTTTCCCATGCGGACATAAAATATATCATCCGGTTTTTCGCCATTTAAGCGATAGCGGATTTCCTGCTTATATTCCGGCAGGTCAACGTCGTTGACACAAGAACTCAGCTGTTCAAAGAAGCAGGTATGCTCGCCGGCTTCAAAGCCGAAAAAATCAGCTGTCTTATCCGGTACGTATGATAAGTCATTATCCAGGTCGGTGATGATAGGATATATCCCGTCTGATAATTCTGAAATTTTATCAATAAATTCCTTGTATATCGTGTGTTCTATCATAAATTAAAACTCCATATGTGTATAATGCACAAAATTCTTTTATTATTATAGCATATGTATACATTATATACAATAAGTTAGTTGGGCTCTGAAAATGAAATTTAGGTATGAAGCATTAATATAAATTAATGATTTTAGTGTGTCATTTATATATTTGAAGGTATACTGATGACTGAAATATACCATCAGCTGCTTCAAATGCAACGTCACCATCATATTTGCCGGCAACAGAGCGGATGGATGACAGACCTATACCATAGTCGTCCCTCTTAGAAGAACGGTATTTTCCGTTTTGGATGGTAACATGTCCGTCAAAGCTGTTGTCCATAGTAATAATAAGTGTCTTATAGTGTACGTGGGCATGCAGTCGGATAAAGTGCGATGATTTCTCGTTCAAAGAATCAGAAGTATCCATGCGTCTGCAGGCTTCTATAGCGTTTTCTATCAGATTTCCAAATACCAGGCACAGGTCATTGTCCAAGGCCGCATCATCGGTTTCCGGAACAATAAGCTTTGTCTCAAGAGCGATATTTTCATTTCTGCATATGGCACTATAGTATGACAGAATGGAATTGACTACCCTGTTTTCGCAATAGCTTGCAGGCGCAGATGGTATGCTGTGGATCAGGGCATCCAGGTATTCATTCAGCTGTTTATTTTCAGTGTTTGCGAGGCCTTTTATTGCAACCAGCTGGTGACGCAGATCGTGGCGCTGCTTCTTAAAAAGCTGTTCGTTTGTTGTGATGAGCGAATTATATTTCTTCTGCTCCAACAGGGAATGCTCAAGGAGATTCATATCGAATATGAGTCTTTCATTCTCACGTTTTATCATGAGCATATCGCTTATATTAAGCCCCATTATAATTCCCATGATTATAATGAAAAGCAGAGTTCCAATCTGGTACAGTAATGACAATGAGGCCACAAATTTTAAATGATAATTGATTATCTCAGCACATGAAGCAAGTGCCAGTATGAATACCGGAACCATCAGCCGTTTTGCCCTGCTGTTTTGGCTACGAACAGCCTCAAGGATGATGTATGCAGTCAGGAAGCAAAGTATGAGAGGCAGAATGACATGGAACACGTACATGCTCTGGGATAGTGCAACCGTACCGCTAAGCTGTAAGACACAAGCGACAAGGTCAAGCACGGTGAGGAGCTTCGCGATAACTATAATTGGCTTGTCATTCTTAAAACCAACTGCAAGCCTGCAGAAATACAGCAGCGGAATCATCTGCGAGAAAAGCCCTATAAAAGCACACAGATACAGCAGTGTAGGGTTTTTGACTATGACACCTGTGTAGTTGCACTCGCCGATAGACCACATGCCGGCCATGAGTGAGAAGAATCCAAAATGAAATATCATCTTGCAAACCTCTTTATCGTAGTATAAAAGCATCAGTGAGATAAATATAAACAAAACACCTGCGGCAAGCTCAAGCAGTGCTATAAAGAATGACCATTTATTCAGCTTTAACAGAGTGAAAAATAAGGATTTGTATGCTCCGTAGATAGGAGAATATACCGTAAGCGAGCTTCTGGTAACAGGAGACAGATACTCTATGCGAAGCTCTGTATCACCTGAATGACCGTCAGTGCCTATCAGGTACCCCTCGGTTGCGGGATCCTTCATATAGGATGGATAGTTTTCGGCCCTGCCAAACTCATATATGAGGTCATCGTCCAGATAGACCTTCGCAGGGGAATAGACAGTTTTTATGTAGATTGGATCATCCTTGTTCAGGTTGATATGTGTGGTGACGGTGACATGTGTGCGCGGCGAAAGGTGCTTAAAGGTATGTGGAAATGCGATTTCTTCTTTATCTGAATCCGAGCCCTCAACTACGGCATATGCAGAGCTTACGATAGTGGCTTCAGGATAGCTCGCCTGGCTCATAATCATGTTTTTTGAGGAAAGAAGCAGTATGCAAATCAGTGTAAGCAGTATAATTGTCAGATAGGGAATATTTCGTATAGCGCTAATTTTTTTCATAATCCGGGCTCCTTGCAGTGTATTACTTTTGACAGTCTAGCTCATATCAAATCAATAGGAAAGTGCCTTATTTAAGCCCTCTGGTGTGATCAAAGTAGTATCTCTCCAGAGCCTTTTTGGCTTTGCCGGAGAGCTCTCTCTTGATAGGGATATTTGTGTCATCGGCCATCACGAAGCATTTGAGTGAAGTATCAATGCGTGTGACATACGACAGGTTTACCGCGTAGCTTTTGTGCGGCAGAAAAAACAGCTCAGCGGGCAGCTGATCTGAAAGCTCTGAAAGCTTCTCATAGCAGATGATTTCCTCATTTTCTTTTAAATGTATGAAAATCTGCCTGGCTCTCTGCTCTATGTACATGATATCAGAAAGGGCAAGCCTCTCCATACTCTTGTTTCTCTTCACATAAAGAGATGGGGCATCGGATTTCTTCAGCATGGCAAGGTGAAGAATGTTACTTAGCTCAGCTGCAGAAACCGGCTTTTCGATATAGCCGATGGCAGACAGCCTGTAGCTTTCCAAGGCATGTTCCGTGCTTGTTGTGATGAAAGCAACCGGGATATCGGCATCTGTCTCGCGGATTATAGAGACTGCCTCGATGCCGGTCATGGAATCTTTCATGTATATATCCATGAGCAGCAGGTCATACTTTCCGTACTCATATGAGGCAAGAAAAGAATCTGCATCCGTAAAGACAGTGTATGTATTTTGGATATCGCTGTGGTTGAGAATATCACAAAGCAGCACGGTCTCTGCAGCTTCGTCCTCGCATACAGCTATATTAAGTGTTTGTGGCATGTTTATTCCTCTGTAGAATGTGAATGATTATAAATAATCATAATATAATATGAAATAAATATCAAATAAATATTGCTATTAAATATCCGAAATGCTAATATAATTATCAGCAGTTTATTAATTATTTTAAGGAGGTTTCAGTTATGAAATACTGTACAAATTGTGGCAGGCAGTTAGCTGATGATGAGGTATGCACATGTCGTCAGCAGGCACAGCCACAGGCACCAAATCAGACACAGGACAACAATGCACAGGCAGATAATGCAGCACATCAGGCACAGTTTAACGGACAGCCGCAGGGCAACGCACAGGGACAGTTCAACGGACAGCCACAGGGACAGTTCAATGGACAGCCACAGGGACAGTTCAACGGACAGCCACAGGGCAGCGCACAGTCGCAGGCGTTTGATAACTTCACACAGCAGGTGAGTGCAGCAGGACAGCAGCTGCAGAATGACAAGAATGTGGCATCTATCATCACATTCTACAAGGGTCTTGTTAAGAAGCCGGCACAGGCTGCAGCAGACTTTGTAAAGAATGCAAATATGGCATCAGGCTTTATATTTATTGGCTTATTTGCCATAGTAGAGGTAGTGCTGTCTGTAGTATATCTGTTATCAAGCGTAATTGGCAGCATAGGCGGCTTTGGATTCTCATTTTACCCGGCGAGCTTCTTTGAGGGAATCTTCTCAGGAATCGTAGGAGAGGCGGTGAGAGTACTCATCCTGGCAGCAGTCATTCTGGTTGTATTAAACGCAGTGCAGAAGAATAAAAAGGTGACATTTGCACAGACACTTTCAGCAGCATGTCTGTATGATGCAGTATACCTTCCGATTATACTTGTGGCAGCAATCATCGACATAATCCCATTCCAGTTCTTTGGCAATGTGAGCAGCTGGCTGCATACATTTGCGGGTGTAGTAGGATATGTAAGCATATTCTTTGGAGTAAGGGCAATAGAAGAGGATGACAATAAGCTTCCACTCGTGTGTGGACTGGCATTCCTTGCAACAGCCATTGGTTCAACAATTGTAAATGCTATTTTCTAATTTAATATTTGATTTAACATATCTGATTTAATATATCAGAAATAGCCGGATCCTGTGAGATTTTCTTGCAGGATCTTTTTTTATTTCTGGCTTCGAATAGCTATCATATATCTTACGATTTGTCAAGTACGAGTTTTGACACTTTTTGTGTAAATTGTCGTTGTTATTGCCATGCGTGGAATTGATGTATAATGATAATTAGATTAATTTGTTTAGTTAAAAACTAGCTGAATATATGAGTCAATGATAATATGAATTCTATAATAAGCAGGTTTATAAAACTCGGGAAGAGAGGCACCTATGACGCATAAAATCAAGGTACAGATGTTTGGCAATTTCAGAATGGACTATAACGGAGCACCATTTGTGGCGGAAAAAATGCATAAGGAAAGCCAGTTCAACCGCATGATGCAGGCTTTGATACACTATTCTGACTGCGGAATAGCAAAGGATAAGCTCGAGGAAATAGTAATCGGTGAGCGTGACATAGATGCACCTCACACGGCACTAAGAGTTATTGTATACAAGACAAAGCAAAAGCTCGCACAGCTTGGATTGCCGGGAAAGAACCTCGTATATTTGGAGGGAGGCATATATTACTGGACTCCGGATATAGAGATAGAAGAGGATGCAGCAGAGTTTGAGAAGCTCTATAACGAGGCCTGTGCACTGGAAAAGCAGATGCCACAGGAACCGGAGAGTGCAGAGACAGTGTGTGATGAGCGGATAAAGGAAATAGAAGACAATATGCTTGAGCTGTACATAAAAGCACTATATCTGTATAAGGGAGAGTTTTTGGCGGCATATACAGGCGAGACGTGGATAGCACAGGAGGCCAGACGCTATCACATTATGTTTGAGAAAATCATAAATGAAGCTGCGTATATACTGCGAAAGAGAAAACAATTCAAGGGACTGGAGAAGCTCGGAGTATATGCGGCAAAGGTCGACCCATTCAATGAGTGGGAGGAGCTCATCATGGAGGCGATGGTAGAGACCAGGCGCTATGATGAGGCGGAAGAGCTATACACGGATGTCGTGGACTATTATCTCAGGGAGTGCGGTATTTATCCATCTTCAAGACTCTTGGAAATCCTTGAGAAATACAGTAATCAGATGAATCATGCACATGAGATACTGGAAAACATCCAGGAGGGCATGAACGAGCAGGAGGAAACAGAAAGAGGTGGATATTTCTGCAGCTATCCGGTATTCAGAGGAATATACCAGGCGTCCATCCGTATTATGAAGCGCACAAGGGTACCTGTATATCTCATGCTCTGTACTCTGGAGGACGAGGAAGGCAGACAGGTACAGAGCGAGACAAAGATGAACAAGTATTCAAGGCAGCTTAAGAAGTGCGTTGGTGAATCAATCCGCTACAGTGACATATATACCTCGTATGGAAAGGTGCAGTTTCTTATCATGCTCATCGGAATCAAGCGTGAGGACTGCGAGATAGTGAAAAAGAGAATCAACCGCCAGTTCGCAAAGAAAAATCCGAGAGCCGCAGAGAAATGTCATGTGAACAGTATAGTTTGTGAGTTGTAAAGGAAATAGTACAAATAGGTTGGAAAAGCTACAAGGTGATTTTACACGATTAGAGGAAGTACTAATTTGATTATTTTATATATTATGGAGAAAATGTTATGAATGGTAAAGACAAGATATCAGTAATTATTCCATGCTACAATGTACAAAAATACATTATGAGATGCTTTGATTCAATTTACAGCCAGACATATGGCTTTGAAAATCTCGAAGTGATACTCATAGATGATTTATCAACAGACAATACATGGTCTATATTAGAATCCTTACAAAGACAATACCCGGAGAATGTTATATCTCTTAAAATACAGAAAAAAGGAAAATGTGGCGGTGCACGTAATCTGGGAATGGATATCTGCACCGGCAAATATATCACATTTGTGGAGGCAAACGATTATGTGCATCCGGATATGCTTAGGGTGCTGCATGATAGAATGACAGAGGACGATTATGATGTGGTACAGTGTGGTGTATCGCGTTTTAAAGCAGATAAGCCAAATGTATTAGAAGTAAATGATTTTGAAATTCAAAGGCTTGATTTAGATAATGTTGATAATAGGAAAAATCTCATTATAGGTCTGACCGGATTTACTAATGTAACAGTATGGGCAAAGCTATACTCGACCAAATTCATAAGAGAACATAACCTCAGATTCGTAGAAGATGTATATTATGAGGATACGCATTTTTCCATGCTTTGTGTGTTACTTGCAAAGAAATATTGTAAGGTGCAATCGGCATTATACTATTACTTTGAGAATACAGGGGACATTATACGTTCTGAAATTAGCAATGCAAAGATCAGGGATGCAAAGATTATTATGGATCATATAAGGAGGGCTATTCAAAGTAGAAAAGCAGAACTGGGAAATGTAATTGAGCAGTATTATTGTGAGATCCAGTTATTTTTGTTATGGCATCAATATATTGAGCCATATAGTAGAATAGAAACCCTTATGAAAAGGGAATTGGATATTTGTAAAGAAGAGTTCCTAAATAGTGAACCGGATATTTTTAGTAATCCTTATGTGAAAACTCTTTCTAATAAATTTATTTTAGAAAGAATGTCAAAGCTGAGGACGATAGCAGCAAAAACAAATAATGCATATTACACAGATATTGCAATACATATCTGTTTTGGTATACATGATAAGGATGGAAATTACAGTGTCTGGGCTGGAACAACGATGCAATCCATTGTTGAAAATACAAAAGCACCAATAGTTTTTCATATATTACATGATGACACATTGAATGAAATGAATAAAAATAAGCTGAGTCTTATTGCTGATAATAATGGAAACGGCATAGAATTTCATCACTTTAATCCAGACATTTTTGGCTCATTGGCTGATTCAATGAATAGATTTACAATTGGAACAATGTTCAGAATTATGTTGCCCGATATTATGCCGGATTTAAAAAAAATAATATATTTGGACTCTGATTTATTTGTAAATACAGATATTGAAGAATTATGGAACCTAAATATAGATAATTACTGTCTGGCGGCTGCTCAGGATTGTTCGACAATAAGAAATTGGGGAACTCCATACGCTGTAGCAGCAGGGCAGACAAGCCGAGACAGATATTTTAATGCAGGTGTTCTTTGCATGAATCTTGACAATATCAGGAAAAATGGAAGCCTGTTTCAACAGGTTATGGATTATCTGAGCGATAATCCACGAACATGGCTTCCTGACCAGGATGCTTTAAATGCCATATTCAGCGAAAAAACATTAATGGTAGATGAAAAATGGAATTATTTTATTAATGAGGCAAGAAAAAATAATGAGAAAGCAGAGAAAAAAATATATCATTATGCTGCAACCCTGTTGATGCTGCATACAAATAATGAAATTGACAGAGCCTACTATTTTACAATACTAAGAACCCCGTGGGGAGAGCAGATGGAGGATGGCTTATTGTGTAATTCTATGGGCAGAATTGTGGATAGAACAGGTATGCTGGAGAAGCTGTTAAAAAAAGCTACTCAAAACAATATAAGGCTTGTATTTTATGGTGGAGAGAACAGCTCTATAAGGAATGCAATGAGGCTATTAAACAGAGAATTCGATAGCTGTGAATGGCATGAGCATTTAAAAGAAAATGAGATTGTCTGTGATGATAGCACAGTTTATATAGTTTCAGCGGATGCGGACGATGGTAATGGACTGGAAATACTTGCAAATGCCGGATTAGAAAATGGTGAGAATTATTTTATAACACAGAGGTTTTTACATTATACAGAGGGTGGGTTTGCTCTATGATTTTTATTACTGATGAATTAAATAAGTTTGAGAAAAATATAATAGAGCTGGCAGAAAATGTGGGATTTAAAGAATGCAAAACAATAGAAGCCATAGATTTGTTTTGTGGCATGTCTGAAAAAAACGATGTGCTTAAGGAAAAAGACAGGTATTATGCATTCATAGAGACACCTCAATACTGGAGCATTCGTGCTGATGGGGTAAATGGTGCTATATATGATAATAAAACTAAAATGGCAAATATCTATTTTAAGAATCCGATAGAGAAAAGAATGGTCAGCAGAGTCGAGTGGATTGACAGGAATAATACAGTATATAGAATAGATTATTACAACAAATACGGATATAAGTATTGTTCAGAGAATGTGAGAGGCGGCAATGTTATAAGCAGGGAATTCTATGATAGAAATGGTGATATTAAGGTAATGGAACAGACAGGCTCAAAGACATATACCACGTTGGGCACAGGCATTAGTCCGAGAAGCTATAGAGGCTTTGCTGATTATCTGGAAGCTTATCTTAAATCTAATGAAATATATGATGAAAATATATGGTTGATAAGTGATGAGATATTAAATAAATTTGCAGGGGATTATGGAAATTTTAAAATATCTTACCTGCCACAGAATAGATTAAACTCAGATTTTAAAGAAGCAAATCAGACTAACACAGCATTTCGAATACTGTGCAGTGAGGAGCAGCAGGTCAATTGGTATAAAGAAAACGCGGATTGTAAATGTGACAGACTATATTTATATTTTGAAAATAATGAATCAAAATTTGGAAAAAAGGAAGCACTTACTATTACAGAATCGGATCAGCTTGAGTATATTGAACAGCTTATAAATGACTTTCCGGAAATAACTTTTCATATAGCTGCCAGTACCATTATGTCAGATAAATTAACGAGACTGGATATAAATAATAATGTTGAGTTATATCCATGTATTACGGAACAAAAGAGAAAAGAACTGTTTGAAAGATGCGATATTTATTTGGATATTAATCATTACAGAGAGCTATACAATGCAGTAAACGAGGCAATGGTTAATAATATGATAATACTAGCGTTTGACAATACAGCGCATTCAAAAGAATTATATCCAATGGGAAATATTTTTGAAAGCAGCAACTATGTGAAGATGAAAGAAACTCTAAAAAATATAATAACTAGTCAGACGATATTCAATGAATATATAGACAGGCAAAAGAAGCAATTAAAACAATTAGCTGCAAAAGTAGTTATGGGTGATACAGATGAGAGTATTTGATTTTACATTACTTAGTGGATATGAATTTTCCGGAGTCGATGTTGCTCAGGGATTTAGAGCAAGATTGTTTGCAAAAAACAATGTAAACGCTAAATTTATTTTTACAGAGCTGCCGACAATTAGGGATATGGAACTGTATGGTTCGCAAAAAATAAAACGTGGTCAGATTATGTCTGCACATCTTTTTATGACCGGAAGATTAGATATGAGTTTGTCTGTGAAAAAAAAAGCTCTTTTAGAAAATGAAAAAGAAAACTATGAGTATGACAATATAGATGAGGATGGAAAGGTGATTCGTCTATATAATTCCGGTGAAAAATCAGTTGAAATATTATGCAATGAAGATGGATTTGTTATAAATGAAAGTCTCTTTAAAAACGGAAAAAAATATTTAGTAAATTATTATACAGACAGCTTGTCATATACAGAACTGTATAATTGGGATAATGATTCGAACGATGGCTTAAATCCGGAAAGGAGAATTTTTTGGAACAAACAAGGACAGATGGTTTATGAACAATGTATCTATAAAGATAATGTTGAATATCTGTTTAAAAATGGTGAAGTTATAGACAATGTAGAGTTTCTAGAAAGATTTGTAAAGGCACTTAATCTTTGTGAGAATGATATATGTATAATGGATAGAGCGGGATATCTTGATTATATACAGCCTCTTTTTGAAAATAAAGGCAAATCAAAGCTGATAGCTGTATTACATTCAGATCATTTTTACAAAATATATGAGGATGAAAGCTCATTATACATGAACTATGAGTATTATTATTGGTTCAAATATTCAGAGGCAATAGATTATTTTGTTGTTGGTACGGAGGAACATAAAAAAAGTCTGGAAGCATTTTTAAAAGAGTATGATTGTTTTGTTCCGCATATTGCAGCTATTCCCCCAGGGGCTTTACCTGAAGGCAAACTTAAAAGTAAAAATGAGCGTAGGCGAGGCAGCATAATATCTGCTTCAAGACTTAGTCCTAGGAAAGGTATTGATATTCTTATTAAGAGTGTGATAAAAGCGCATGAGATAAATCAGACAATTAATCTGGATATATATGGAAGTGGCAATGATGAGTATACTTCATATTTACAAAATATAGTTAAAGATGCTGGTGCTGATGATTATATTCACTTTAAAGGGCGCTGTAATCTTGAAAAGATTTATCCACACTATGAATTGTTTGCATCCTTTTCGTTGTGGGAAACATTTGGACTTTCACTCATGGAGGCTGTTGGAGACGGACTAGCCATGGTTGGACTGGATGTAAGATATGGGAACAGGCTTTTTATACATCCGGATGAAAATGGCTATCTGGTGGATTTTGATATTGAAACAGACTATCAAAATAAAGATAAGCTCTGTGAAAGAACTGCAGCAGCAATAGTTAAAATATTTGAGGATGATGACAGATTGAAGAAATTCCATGAAAATTCTTATATGATTGCTGAAGAATATAAGGAGCATGTAATAGAATCAAAATGGATGCAGCTTATAAAAAATATACCATAGCTCAATCCGTCAAACTTAATTTCATAGAGAAATGCAGTAACATGAAGGTAAAACATCCCAAGGATTATTGGCTTGAGTATGAGAGAAAAATGTTGGAAAACATCAATGAAACAACAGGCTTGTAGACAGGAGTATCAATGAAAACACACATTACTACATTAAACAACATGGCAGGAACTGCCAGTCTGGCACATAGAAGAGTATTAAAGGTGGCGCAGAGTATTGGCTGTCATGAAATGGGCTTGTCTTTTTATCCTTTAAAGCCAGACTATGCAAAGGAGATAGACAAACGTCTTGATGGGATAATAGCGCCTCTTAACTATGGGGATATTGTGATTTTTCAGTATCCAAGCTGGATTGGTGTGAATTATGATGAGAGTTTTGTAAACAAGATAAAGTCATACCGGGATACAAAGCTGATAATTTTTGTTCAGGATATACAAAAGCTCATGTTTGATTCTGAGCAGGCAATTCTTGATATGGAAATTAAAACTCTCAATAAGGCGGATTTACTTATTTTGCCATCAAAGAAGATGCATCGCTATCTGAAAGAAAATGGGCTTGATGAGAAGCCTGTTATCTATCAGACTATCTGGGATATGCCATCAGACATTTGTTTTGTAGATCATGCTGTAACGAGATGCTTTCACTTTGCCGGAAACTATAATCGTTTTCCGTTTCTGGCAGAGTATCATGGCAAGACTCCGATTTATCAATATGATGCAAATAAGCCGGACAGAGAAAATGATGACAGCTTTTGCTGGAAAGGGTATTTGGAGCAGGAAAAGCTAATGCATGAGCTTTCCAAAGGTGGCTTTGGGCTTGTTTGGAGTGATGACGAATATTTTGACAGATATTATTCGATGAATCAGCCGTACAAGCTCGGTACAAATCTGGCAGCAGGGATACCCGTTATAGTAAAAAGAGGCTGTGTTCATGAGAAATTTGTCGAAAGAAACGGTCTGGGATATGCAGTCGATACGTTGGATGAAGCTGATAAAATGGTTCAGAGTATTACGGATGCAGAGTATATAAAGCTTTACCATAATGTGAAGAGTATTCAAAAGCTGATATTAGATGGCGCATATACAAGAAAAACACTTCAGGATGCAATAATTGAGGTTTTGGAAAATGCCTGTACACCGGTTGAAAACAGATATCAAGATCATATATAGATTTAGCAGACAAATCAACAGTGACAGGATATAGTATTTGACCATGATCAGGTGTATGAATCACAGATAGTTGCTACAGTGGAATAATGGGGAAGAGATTATGAGCGTACATATTACAAAAACTTATAACATAGGTGGATTGATTGGTCTCCGTCAAAATGCAGTGAAAAACGCTGGTGAAACACTTGGCTTTAAAGAAATGAGTTTATTTAAATTTCCTGATGCATATGATAGTGATGATGAGCTTCATGTTAGGATGGATGGCATAATTGCATCACTTTGTCCTGAGGATATAGTGATTTTTCAGCATCCAAGCGGTGAGAGTCCCAGATACGATGGATTTTTATTTGAGCATTTAAGAAGATATCATGGAACGAAAATTGTTGCGTTTATACAGGAAATAGCATCCGATAGAGATGACAGTGAGTATGCTTTGAGTGATGAAATCACGCTGCTTAACCGGGCCGATATGTTTATTTTTGCCTCAGCTGCGCTGCGGGATTACTATATCGCAAATGGATTAAAAGAAAAACCTTATCTGATTCAGAATATACCGGATTATATGACAGACATTTGCGCAAATGAGCATAAAAATAATAAACTATATATCATGGCGGAAACGAGTCAAAATGAATATCCATTGAACAATTTGAATATAGAGGTGGTGCAATATGATGAGTACCGTGCCATGGAATCTATACTCAGGTTGTCAGACGGAGGCTTTGGATTGATTTGGGATGCGGATGAGCAGGCGCTTGGACTTTATATGGCTGCCGGAATCCCAGTGATAGTTAAAAAGGGGTTGAACTGTGAAAAGTATGTGACAGATAATGAAATAGGAGCAGCAGCGACAGATTTTGAAGATGTATACCGGATAGCTGTATCAGAATCGGAAGATAAATTGAGTCAATACTACGCAAATGTCAAAAAACTGCAAAATTTGTTCATAAATGGAATATATACCAGAAAATTATTGCTGGATACCTTGATTATGTGTGGAGAAAGGCTATGATTTGGCGGTATATAAATGTTTTTATACGATTTTAGATACACCTAGGAGTTTATATTTATAGTGTTAAAGAGGAAAACTATAGTTATGTCCGGATGAAAGAGGATTAGGAAACAGATAATCCAAGTATCCGGATTCATGTGAATAAGGAGAGACTATATGAATAAGAAGAAGGTTGACAGTATTTTAAAAGGTATAACCGCAGCAGGAATTGCCATGGGTGGAGTCAGCTCTATCCAGGGTGCTGATATGGTTATGGCTGCAATTAATGAATCGGCAGCAGATTCCAATTCATTAGTTGACGCAGGCTCTTTGTCTGAGAGCGAACGTACAGAGTATAGCGAGAGTACAACACAGAGCATGAGTGAAAGCGCTTCAGAGAGCACTAGCGAGAGCGTGAGTGTAAGTGAAAGTTCAAGTGAAAGTTCAAGCGCCAGCGAAAGTGCGAAGCAGAGTGATGCAGAACAGCAGAGTGGTGATAATGTTGTAGCGGCTGCATACACAGATGATGCAGAACAGGATATGGCTGTTTATGCTCGAATGAGTGGAATGCCACAGCTTGCAAGTAATGATACAAATAGAGATGATTGTGTATCAGATCAGGTACATCATGTGACTAAGATTACGGCAAGAAATTTTAAAGATTTAGCAAGATCTGATGTTCAATCTATAAATGATGTAAAACCGAAGAAATGGAAAGATAAAAATTTTCAGTATAGAGTAAAGAATTCAAATACAGGTGAGTGGGAATATTTTAATAATTTTGATCAAGTTACATTTAATTGGACAGAAGGAATTCTCTGGTGGGAAACCAGCCATAATAAAACTGGCGAATTGTATATATGTGACGGAAATGCGTTTGTATTAAAAGTGTCTGATAATGAATGGGTAGAATTTAGAAGTAGTAGTACAGGTGGAGTACATACGTATAAATACGCATATAAGCATGGGGATTCCATTGATTTACTGGATGATGCAGATCCAAACTATGAGAAGAGTGAATCAGTAAGAATATCAGAGAGTTTGAGTGTTGAAGCAAGCACTAGCGCGTCAACAAGTGCAAGCACATCAGCAAGTACAAGTGCATCAACAAGTGCGAGCACATCGG